>RCMY010001026.1_pt1 | contig 26915 bp, 33 predicted proteins | sample 2041341 | NCBI WGS metagenome assembly RCMY01 (sample SAMN09708234, study PRJNA481090) | Marine sediment metagenome, whole genome shotgun sequencing project.
GCTAGCCGCCTAATATCAACCAATAAGACGAGGCCGATGCTCCGCTAATTTACGCAGCCATCTGTGCCAAATGTTCTGACGACGGACAGGTCACGTCGAACTCAATATTCATGCCAAGATAGATGTAGGCGATGGCAGGCTGATCGCTTTTTGGGCTGGCGGACTAGGACGGTTGCGAGCAGGAAAACCGGTTCTAGACCTTGCCGAAAATGTACGGCTAACAACGTCTCACGAGGACTACGGCTGGGTGAACGGGCGGCAGATTTGGGCAACTGGAACCGCCGATTTGGAGTTGGGTAAGATTTCTTTGGAGGCGTTTATGCAATGACCGCAATCCACCCAAATTGAGCCGTACCGGGATAAAAAGATAGCGTCTTATAGCAGACGTCCAAATGCACTTAACTTGTCGGGGTGGTTCCCGTGTGATAGACAAAAATGATGCCTCCCGCCGACACTTATCCGCCGACAAAGGAGTGGACGATTTGATTGTCGAGGACGCCTCATCACGCCGAGCTCGCTCCGGACGGTCATTGCACCTAGCCTTGACGATTCTCGATGACCTTAGTCTTCACCATGCCGCTATACATGTGGCGATGGCGATCGATGTACTGGAGACGGTTACGCCGACTGCTCGACGAGATAGGTGAGATGGCGGTTCATAAGATTCGTCGATTTCTTGCTCAGCTTAACACAGGTTAGTTCGCTATCTGTCGGCATTTTGTAGGTTGAACTTGGAAGCGATCATTGAATGATTGGACGGTGCTATGGCAGTGAACACTCAGCCATTTTAATAAGCCATCAGTGCCAAACATTCCGACAACGGACAGGTAAAAGCCGCGCGAGAAAATGGAATAATATATTATAAATTAGGGTGTTACCGGTTGCGGGCCTAGTATCGCTTTGTGCGGTTCTTCCAACGGGGGCATTTGCGACCCGGCCTCCGTTATTTGGCTGCTTTCACAAGAGTAGGTGATTCTTCCTCAAGATGAACCCCGCACACCATTTTGGGTTTGTGAATTTCACAATCGCCCGGATGCGAACCTCAGCAGAACATTAAACTGATGGCGGAAACGCTGAGCAACCTTCGCAGCGGAAATGTGCTCCCAAGAACCAAATTTTCCATTGCCCCAATTTCAAAGGAGAGAACCATGAATGCCAATAGCAACCTCCACCATATAACCGCAGCCTAACCCGTTAACGGCTTGGGTGACGCCACACATGCCGAAACCGTAAAGGATTCCCGATTAAGCGAATCTTATGTTCATCCAAGTTGGTCAGCCGCCGAACCGGTATGTCGCAATCCTGTAATGTTAGTCGATAAGTCGCCCAAGGAAATTAAGCTGGAAATGAAACGCTTTTGGGAATTAATCGACGACCGCCACGGGTTCTGACGGTTGAAGTAATTCCTGCAACGGTCAGTGAATGGGCGTATTGAATAACAGAGATTAGCTGTATCGGCGATCTTTGAACCACAGCACAGCATTGAAGTTGCCCTCCTAAGGAAAGTCTGATGACAAATCCCGATCCGCTCCCGACCCCTTCGGACCTTCGCTTCCGTGCGCTTTCAAGGTGGGACGATGAAGGAGGCGCGCTTGCGTCATTACCGAACGATGCGGACGCGGACGTTCCAGACATGACCAACGCAGAACTGGTGCACCTACGCATCCGGGTCATCGCTCTTGAAAACGTGCTGATCGCTGTTTTGGCGGAAGGCTCGGATCGACAACTCCAGGCGGCACGGGAGATGGCGGATTGCATCTCTCCCCGTCCGGGGTACACCCAGCACCCGCTCACAACCCAAGCGGCCAAGCACATGACCGATTTCGTCGATCGCGCGGCGCACTTTCGAACGGTGCAAGAGGAATGAGCGCATCGCATACATCGCCTCAGCGGCCGCATTCTAAAATTTCTATCTGAAAGCAGACCTTCCGCAAACCACCCAATTGCTGCCGTTCCTGCCATTCGAAGCGAGACTTAGAAGCGGCCTGTCAGCTACTACCCATGCAGGGATGCTGAGGGGTCGTACGTTCTCATCTCGAACGAGTTTCGCCGAAGAGTGAATAACCGTGAATAGTTGGAAGTCCTATGGATCGATGGACCTACGTATCCCCATCCCTCCTACATGCCAGTGATTTTAAACCGCCATCCATCCACCGGGATGTAACAGTGACTGCTGTTCAAGAAACTGGGGTAGTTTGGCGCATTATGATATCATCGAGATCAATCGCAAAATATGCGTCTTTCTTGAGTGGCTGGGGATATGTGTAATCACTATCAAAACCACCCCGAAGCAATCCCCACATGGAAGAAATATATCGGTGCGGCTGGTGACACCCCTTTCTCTGAAATCAAAATCGATGTCTGGCCGAAATATCAGGGCATGGTTGCGCGTCTTGACGGCAGTGAAAAGATACTCGACACCATGCAGTGGGGGGGGCGCTAACAATGAAGGGAAAACGCCCCAGCACGACCATTGCAAAGCGAATAACCAGCGTCCGCAACCCTATCCAGCCCCTTCTGGCGATCGATGCTGACAAAGGCTGAAAAAGGCCGATCAATATGACTCTGGTGGCGCTGAACGTCGAATAACAATGTCCAGCGCCATCCAAATCCAAGATCGCTATTTCAAAGGAAGAAGCGATCTAAATATTTGATCTATGGATTCTGGATTCGACTCCATTTCTGGGATGTTTTTCGGCCTCATATATCTGGGATCACCAACCATCGCCGAAATGGTTCGAATCGCCTCCTTAAATTGTGCTGCTTCATTTAACACCGATGCCAGATGTAAATTGGCTGTCCATGACCCTGGGCAAGTAGAAAACGATAATAATAATTTGTCAAAACGATTTACCAGGTCAACCAATTGCGGCTTTGTATCTGATCCAGGTTCATTCTTGCCATTTATGAATTCCGCCACGTTATGCAATTGGCCATTTGGGTATAACTTGAAGAATTCGCTACAGATGTCGTCGGTGCCGTTGTCATAGGTTTTTGTCATTTAGATACTCCTGATTGGAGGTTAATCCCGCTAGAACGAATATCCGGCGAGGAGCTCCTTCTTCTAAGCATAGTTTTCCGTATGTCTCTTGGCGAATTTCGTTCCATAATTTGTCCGCGCTGCTAAAGATTGAGTTTCATGGCAATTGACGAAGAGAAACGACGCACAAGATGGCGCAGAAACAAGCGGGCTGGACGCGAGCGAACGCGGATCAAGCCGTTGTCAATTGATCCATTGCTTGAGGCTCGTGTCTTGCAAGAGCGCGATCGGAGAAGTTCAAAAGAATTTCACGCAATCGCATTGTTGCCGTACGGAAATTCTCTGCGCGGCGACACTGCCGATCGCGCCTTTGCATTTGCGTCTGACGTGTGGGCCGCCGAAACCCTCCTGGAAGCTCAGTGGGGAGTGGGAAACGCAACCCCGACCCGTATTCGCGACAAGCTAACGACCATGGATCGGACACATGGCTACACCCACGAATCCTTACGCAAGATGATTTACATTGCGCGTCAACGGGTAAGACAACTGGAAACCCAAGTCGAACCATTGGGAATGGTTGAAATGATCTGGCCGCCATTTGATAGCACTCAGACTGAAAGCGATCTCATCTAATCGCAGCTATTATACCGACGGCACATTGAAGCAGGCTTGAGGTTCATTAAAATGGGCAATGCCGACACTCTAAAAAGGCACATTGGTATTGATCAACGGCATGTCAGCTAAACACCAAGGAGACTGGTTAAGCCGGCCCCTCAACTAATTTGCGCCAACGGCCGATTCCCTTCACCCGCTCCACCTCTGACATGAGTGATGGTGCTTTGGCACCAGTTGCAAGAGCGATGATTGCGTTTAATTCGCCGTTGTTCTGCGACCGGACCATTCGATTGGACCAATATCTGTCTTCGGCTTGAAATCCCGCTATTGGTTCCTAGTTTAAGGCCGTAACTAACTCGCAAATTATGGAAGTTCTTATGGCAGGTGGTTGGGCACGCGACGGTGCGGTGCAGGATCAGATTGATGATACGATAGCCGACGCGGTGAAGCGCGCGCGGGCCGATATGCCGTCCGGAGAAGCTGCAAAATATTGCGTAGAATGTGGTGAAGATATTCCCGAAGCACGGCGCCGCGCTTTGCCCGGCACACGAACCTGTGTTGCGTGCCAAGCAGCTCGCGATGCGGACCGGGTGAATGCGGGCATCAATCGGCGCGGGAGCAAGGATAGCCAATTGCGCTAATCCCCCGGCAACGGTGCTCCCTTAGTTGTAACTCGTCTGGCGAATGTCGGGAAGGGCCCGGAAACTCTCTGTCTGCGCGGCGGCCCAAAACCGGGAATAAGGTGTGGCTTCCGGCGTATCGATCAGCACATTGGCTTTGAGGAACGGATAAATACCGTCAATCGAACTGGATTTGACCGCGTTAAGGCGTTCATGCAAATGGTGCGGACGGATTTGCGAGGGATTTTCCAGACCCATGGAAACGACGATGTCGCGCAAAGCCGCGGCAGTTTCCTTCTGGAACCGGTAAACGCGCTCGGCCTTGTCTTCAACGACGAGACCGCGTTGCCGCGACGGGCTTTGGGTCGCGATGCCGGTCGGGCAATTACCGGTATGGCATTGCAATGACTGAACGCAGCCCAGCGAAAACATGAAGCCGCGCGCGGCGTTGGACCAATCCGCGCCAAGCGCCGCGTTCATCGCCAGACTCGCCCCGCTGATAACCTTGCCCGCTGCCGCGAGCCGGATATCACCGCGCAGTCCGGATCCAATGAGCGCGTTATTGACGAGAATAAGACCTTCCCGGAGGGGCATGCCAACCCGATCCGACAGTTCGACCGGCGCAGCTCCGGTCCCGCCTTCGCCGCCGTCAACAACGATGAAATCCAATTTGATGCCGGTTTGCAGCATCGCTTTCATCACCGCAAAAATCTCGTGTGGTTGTCCCACGCATAATTTTATCCCGACTGGTTTGCCGCCGGAAAGAGTTCGCAGTTGCTCGACAAAATCGAGCAATTCGAGCGGGGTTGTAAATGCCGTGTGCGCGGCTGGCGAAATGCAGTCCTCGCCCACGGGAACATCACGCGTTTCCGCGATTTCTGCCGTAACCTTTGCGCCGGGCAGCATTCCGCCCTGACCTGGCTTGGCACCCTGACTAAGTTTGATTTCGATCATCTTTATCTGATCACGAATCGCAGTCTTTGCAAATTTATCGGGATCGAAACTGCCGTCGTTGGTGCGGCATCCGAAATAGCCGCTTCCGATTTCCCAGACGATATCGCCGCCGTGTTTTGCGTGATAGGGACTGAAACCGCCTTCGCCGGTGTCATGATAAAATCCACCTTTTTGCGCACCCAGATTCAGGGTTTCAATCGCCTTTGCACCGAGCGAACCAAAGCTCATCGCTGAAATATTCAGGATCGCCGCCGAATAGGGCTTCTTGCATTGGGGGCCGCCCACATCGACCCGGAACTCCGTCGCGGCGCTTTCATTGGGCATCATCGAATGGCTGAGCCAGTCATATTCTTCGGAATAGACGTTTAATTCCGTGCCAAACGGATGTGAGGAAATATCGCCCTTCGCGCGGGCATATACCAGCGCGCGGTCGTTATGGTTAAACGGCCGGCCATCGAGATCGCTTTCGACGATATAAGAGCGGAGATAGGGACGAAGACCTTCAAAAAACCACCGTGTATGAGCGATCACCGGATAGTTCCGGCGCAGGGAGTGTTTTGTCTGCAGAGAATCCCAGAGCGCCACACCGAGAAGAATAACCACGGGTGCTACCAGCCAGATAACCCACGGGAATGCCGGAAGCATAAGGCCTAGCAGAATCGCCGCCGCAACGAGCAATATCGGAACCACAAACCGTATCATTGTCTTACCCCCTAGAATTTCGATTGCATATGTACCACCCAGAGAGAGGATGCCATATACTGGTTCAATCCTGCCGACGAACCAATTCGCCCGTGTCTACGATTTCGAACGTCACTTTGTCCATGTAGCGTACAGCTTCGCCGTTCGCCGTCACCATCCACCGGGCACCCGGATAGTGCCTGACGCCCATGTCGGTATCGACTATCCTGACATGCTGATATTCGATGATATCGACACAGCTACCGTCATCGGTGACGCATCGATAGCGGCCAAGTTCTTTCTCCATGGCCTCAGTCCTGGCTGGCTTCCAGCCTTTCAGGCGGTGTCACGTTAACGATACGCAACATTCGTTCAACACCGCTCCGGTCCGGCCATGCAATAGTCTCGCCTGCGACCATCCCGATCAGGCCTGCTCCCATCGGAGTTAAAATGGAGAGGCGATCATGTCCGATATCGGCATCTTTGGGGTAAACGAGCTTCAGCATACGCCGCATGCCACTTTTCTCGTCGATAAATTCGACTGTGCAGTTCATCGTCACGATATTGGGCGGCATGTCCTCAGCGGTATGGAGCACTGCGCGGCCAAGCTCTTCGTATAGCAGCTCCGCCACTTTAGGATTGCGTGCTTCCATCGCCATTGCGAATCCCTCAATCGTGTCGCTTTCATGATCGATCATGTGGATGACCGGGCGCGTCCCGCCCGGGTTAATATTTGCGGTTTTCATGATATCGGTTCTTTTCAAAACTGGCTGGGAAGCAACGCGAAATGCGATGCTCTTCTCTAAAAATATATTGTAAAAATCCCGGACCTCGTTTTGTCACCTCCTTCTATAGAGGCCAATAGCGAAAGTCCGGGTCAGCTTCCTGCGGCGAGCTGTCCCGAAAGGTGGCGATATCGCCCGAGAGGAATGGTCATAACCATCAAATAGATATGGTGGAGCGCAGCCATGATGTCAATCCGCTGAAATTGTGGCTTGGGCGCTAATGAACCAATGCGCTGTGCAGGCCGTATGCAACGCAGGATTTGGATTGATCTGCCACGGTGACCGGAACGCCAATTCTGTCCGTCAACGTCTGTCCAATCAGATTGATTGCCGCGCTGCCGCCAGTCAATAGGATGCCGTTAGAATAGATATCATCGCATAGTTCAGGAGCCGTGTTGCCCAAAAGATTAGCCGACATATCGGCGATTGCATCGATATGCTTGCCAACCAGAGCCGTCAGTTCCTGAACCGGAATGGATATGAGCTCGGGCTGACCGGTTGCCATATTCTTTCCTTTTACATGTATCGATCCGGTTGCACCGGCGTCGGCGATGATCAACTCAACCAGTTCGAGCTTTGTTTTTTCTGCCGTATTCTGTCCGATCAAAAACTTGTGCCTGAAATGGAGGTGATCGATGATCGACTGGTCCAGACTATCTCCTCCCTTCCGAATGGCGGCGCGACCACATAAACCGCCAAGAGAAAGGACGACGGCTTCTGTCAGGCCTGCACCGCATTCGAGGATCATGGCACCGGTCGGAGCGTCGATTTCTATGCCAGCACCTTGAGCAGCGGCGATGGTTTCATCGACCATGGTTACCGAAGATATGCCGGCATCTTTCGCCGCCGTCATCAGGGCATTGCGCTCAGCGCTCGTGGCATCGGTTGGGACGCCTATCGTGGCAGTCAAACGCCCTTTTCGCGGTTTCCCGATACCGGTGCTAATGGCATATTCCAGAAACATCCGCGTCGCGTCAATATCATTCAGGACACCATAGCTCAGCGGACGAACAACTCTCAGATCATTTGTATCATGGCCGCGCATTTTACTCGCTTCTTGCCCGGCAGCGACCAGCGTTCTCTTGCCCGGCCCGACAGCAAAACAGCATAAGGATGGTTCGTTGAAAACAATCCCGTCGGCCGCCGTCATGATACGCGTGTTTGCCGTCCCCAGATCAATGGCGATATCGGACTTCTGTTTTCTGGATCGGATTCTGTACATGCGCCGATTCTAGACTGCATTTGTTCAGCTGTCAGCTTTATTTGCTAAAACACTGGGCGTTCCATATAATGTGCTTGCGCTCCATAGGTTTCGAGCCTTTTTTCCAAATCCGCCGTGCCTATAATTCTGAATTTCTGATGTTCCCAAAAACCTTCCGAGCCGCCTACCGCTACGAGCGAGACAGATGCCAGTTTCAGGGATCGGGCAAGCTTTACAATTTCCTCAACCATCTGTTCAGCCATGCCGTGCCCCCGTGTCGATGCCGCCAGCGCCAGATCGTGGATATAATATGTATCCGGGTGCGGCGGCAGGCTCCCGAGAAGATTATCCAGCGGCGGGGGATCATTGCGTTTCCACGGGTGGCTCAGCAAATAGCCTGCGATCAAGTCTCCCTCTACGAGTGTGTAGCAGCCCGCCGGAAAGTGCTTCAGCTTTTCCTGCAGGACGATGTCCGATTCCGGAAAATCCACATGAATATCCGATGCCAGTTTCGGCACGGCTTTGAAATCGCCTGCGGTCATGGGACGCCAGTGAAATTGCCTATCGGATTGCATTGGCATAATCTCTCGCTCTGCTCGCTGCGAAGGGATATTCGCGTACCCGGCTTGACTAAAAAATTGGGCACCCTATCTTGAGTATATGGTAATCGAACTATCATCTTTCGGGCATCGTAGCATGGAAAAACTGCTAACGCTCTAGCCTGCCCCGGTCGGGGGACATCAGTCTTCCGGCACCGGGGATATATGCGTCATTGACGCACATCGCAGCGCAAGGTTTTTGAAAAACCGACTGCACTCTCAGAATTAATATGTGGAAAGCAATCGCTGCGATTTTTGCAGCGTCTTCTGCGCGGACAATTGCGGACCAGTGTGAAATGGCCGTGCTTGATCGCGCGTTAAAAGGAATAGAAAATGATACAGGATATAGCAGCTCACCGGACCCAGGCGGCGCAAGTATTTTCGCAGGAGCCGTCACTTAGCGAAGGCGAATATCGTGCCATTCTAGGCGTATTCGCAGTTTCGGTAACCCTCTCACTAATGGTTTTGATCCAGATGATCATGAACATGTGACACAAGCGATGAGGTGGAGAGCCAATCTTTAAATAACGATCGCCGATGGCTGAATGTTCTCTGACCTAATGCTGGAGATATTGACAATGAACTACCGAAAGACACGGCCCTATCCGCCCGAACCGATTGGTCCCGCCTGATCCGGGAAATGGCATTGCCATCCGGGTCAGGCGCATATCCGCGAGAGCCGAGGGCTCTTTGATATGAACTTAATCGACAGGATTATAAAATGGCAAAGAAGAATAGAACGGGTAACCGCGAACCGAGAAAACCCAAGAAGCAAAAGGTGAAGCCGGATTTGGATAATAGCGTTGCCGGTGCGCTGCGTAGACAAATGTCAGGTCAGCCAAAAACCGCCTAAAGCTATTGGTCCAATGGGCATGGGCTGCCAACCTCCTCCCCCTACCGGCAGCCCATGTCCGACGGATCCGCATTCTTGGATTCTTCAACTCTAACGGAGGACAATATGTCCAAATCATTTCTTCGTCGGCTCAGAAAAAAGCACGACGTGATTGATCGCAAAATTGCGAAAAAACAAAAGGCGTCGGGTCATGATCCGGCGATAATAAGCGAGCTCAAGAAATTGAAGCTGTCGATCAAGGATCAGATCGCGCGCATCGAAGCGGTGTCAGCCAAACCGGCCGCCGCATTGTAGGGCGGATCAGGCGGAGCCACTTCGTGTGGCGCCTCCTCTCTCCGTAATAACCCCTATTAGACTCGACCCAATGCAACGGTAAGGATGGTGACCATGATGGCACAATGTTCGTTTGATTATAGGGTGATTGCCCCCGTGCAGGCGGCGATTGCGAACTGGGAAAATGAAGGCGGCGCAGTATTGCCGATGAGCAGAACGCCCACCCATTCGCGGCCGACTCATAAAATGCGGTTTGAACGACCTCGCAAAACCGATTCAACGCAACATCAAGCGCAATGATTTTTATCCATTAACCGCCCAAGGAGGCTTTCATGCTTGTCGAAAATGGTAGTTATATTCTGGCACTGAACGGCGCAAACATGGTGCTGTATCGTAACCTTGGTCGGGCGCTTCACGTTGAACTGGAACTGGTTGAACAGAAACGACAACATGTTCCTGAAACGGTCGAACTTGGCCGCGACAGGCCCGGACGGTCATTTGAAAGAGTGGGTAGCCGTCGCAGTGGTTATGAGACGACTGACCTGCACAGCCAGGAAGAAGAACGGTTCATTATGCAATGCGTGGCCCGGCTAGACGAGCTGGCAACGGCGGAACGCAAGCCGGCCATCATTCTTGCACCGCCAGATGCGCTTGGCATCGCGCGCAAGCACTATAGCCCGGCCCTGCGCAAGCTGATTGCAGAAGAAATCTACCGCGACTATTCAAAGCAGCCCGCGAAGGATGTTGCGGCGTTTTTGGCTGGTTATTGAGTTAATTATGTCAATCGCAGTCAACCGACAACAAGCCTTATTTCAGAAACCCCCGGCGGTTCCTGGCATTCAGTCACAACAGAAGGAGATATAACATGAACAAAAATATCAATATTGCCACTTCCATTGCAATGGCCAGCGCTCTGGTCGCTTGCTCGGACAATAGTCCGCCTCAGCAAACGAACCAGGATATGTCCGGAACCATGACCGAAAATGCCGTAGCGGATAATACAAATGAGAAATTGGTTCTTGGCTTGACAATGCGGCAGTTGCGCGACGCCGATATTGTGAATGCAGAAGGTTTTGAAATCGGTGAAGTGGAGCGCATCATCAGCGATGCTTCCGGAACGGTTACGAACTTGCTGGTCGAAGTGGAAGACTCCGACCCTGATCATATCGTCGAGATTTCTCTCGACGGCTTGACGGCAAAACAAAGCGGCGATGACTGGGATCTCGTAACCACCATGTCCAAAGAAGATCTCATGGCGCTTCCCGGCAAAAAATGATCCTTTGATCATTCTGGATCTGAATCATCAAGTTATTCGAAATGGGCTAGGCCTCGGCCACAGAAACTGGCGTTCTTATCTACAATGTGAATATAATGTGGAGTGTCTGCCTTGGTTGAACGCTCCACATTTCCAGTTTTTCGGGAGCGAGCAACAGCTATACCATATAAATTCTGCTAGCCCTTCGCGCTGGCAAACGGTGGTGAAGCGATCCCTTTTCCTGCGACAAATATACCAGCGAAAATAAGCGTGATTCCGGCAACATGGAATGCGTAAAGCTGCTCGCCCAGAAACAGCATTGCGAGTCCTGCGCCCATCACTGGCAGAATATTCAAAAACTGTCCGGTGGCAGCGGAGCCTATGAGTTCGACGCCGCGATTGAAGAACAGATAGGCGAAGAACGATGGAAAAACCGCAACATAGGCAATGGCGAGGCCGCTTTCGCGCGATGCGACAATCAAACGCCCGCTGGCGATTTCGGCGGCGTAAAAGGGTGCTATACAAACCAGTCCGATTATCAGCGTTGCGGCGAGAAAGCTGAACGGATGGACGTCCGGGCGGCGACGCAGCATGACCGCGTAGACCGACCATAGCAGCACGGCAAAGGCGATGACCGCATCGCCCTGGTTCAGATTGAGGCTGATCAATGCCGCGGCATTGCCCTGCGATATAATGGCAAGAACACCGGCCAGCGAAATGATGACGCCTGCTATTTGCCGGACACTTACATGATCTTTCATCAACGCCGTGCCCATGATCAGGATAAGGGCAGGCTGAGCGGCTTGTAGCAGCATGGCGTTTAACGCAGTTGTCGTCTGGAGGCCGGTATAAAGCAGCGTATTGAACGCGCCGATGCCTAGTGCGCCAAGCAACAGCATCATTCGCCAGTTTGCTTTCAGCGCTGGCCAGTCGCGCTTCAGATGCGGCCACGCCAGCGGCAGCAACAGCAGCAGTGCCAGACCCCAGCGCCAGAAGGCCAGCGACGCGGGCGGGATCAAATCCCGCGCTGCACGGCCTACGATACTGTTGCCTGCCCAGAACAGCGCTGTCAGCGAAAGCAGGACATAGGCATTCGACCATATGACGGCGCCCACTTTCCCGGTCCGGGCGGATTCCTGCGGACTGCTCATGGAAATACGATATTTTGCGCGCCGGTCAGGCCTCGCGGTTCAAAGCGATCCGCAAGCCAGCTACGCGCTGCAATTGATATTTGTTGGTTGTGGCGTGATCCGGGCATGGCTCCTATTATGACAGCGGCAGCGATAAGCAAGCCTCCGGTTATCTCGGCAACAATCCCTAACTCAGCGGCGCGTACCAAAGCCAGTTGTGGCAGAAGCGATCTGGTACAGGAAGTGATGCGTTCGAGCGTCATTACTGATATTCTTTTCTCGAGGTTGGAGCCGCCATGCAGATCTATCGGTTGATTTGATAAACCGGGAACATTTTCTGATCTGTGCCGTCAAATGGCCAGAAGAAAGAAATTTTCGATGAAAAACACCGCGATTAATTACGAGAGTCTGAGCGATCGGGAACTGGCGGGATATGCCCATGCCCGTGACCGGTCGGCGATCAGACTGATCACCACACGCAACAATCAGCGGCTGTTTCGCACCGCGTGGAGTGTGTTGCGAAATCATGCCGATGCAGAGGATGTTGTGCAGGAAGCCTATCTTAAAGCATTCGCCGCGATCGACAGATTTGCCGGGCAATCCACGCTGTCCACCTGGCTCACCCGGATTACCATGAATACGGCGATAGATCGCCAGCGCTCGATTGCCCGTCGCAAAACCGCGCTGGATAAACAGGATGTTGCCCTGATGGAACATTATCGCTCCAATTATGCATCGCTAGGCGGCAAACGTAACCAGCCCAATAGCCGGCTGGTGAGGGCCGAACTTTCAAAATTCCTGAAATTGGCGATTGGCCGGCTACCGGACCAGTTTCGCACTGTTTTTATCCTGCGCGATGTCGAAGCAATGTCGGTGGAGGAAGCCGCTCACGTTCTGGACATAAAACCGGCAACCGTCCGGTCGCGGCTATTCCGTGCGCGCCGTCTTTTGCGTCAGGATCTGGAGACGGAATATGCCGACCTGTTTGACGATACGATCATGTTTGCCGGTGCGGACTGCGAGGCCATGACGAACCGGATTATCAACGCATTATGCATCAACCAGAATGGAGAATGAATCATGACTGATCTAATATTGCCAATGCCTTCGCGTCGTTCGATCATCGGCGGCGCGGGTAAAACCCTCTCGGTCGCGGCTGTTGCAATGATTGTCGGTGGCTGTTCGAATGCAGCGACGCCAATAGGCAGCGCAGATACAGGGCAAGACATATCATTGCTCAATGCCGCCATCGCGCTCGAACATGAAGGCATCGCCGCCTACCAGATCGCCGCAACCAGTGGATTGTTGGAGCCCGCTGTCATCGAGATCGGCGTGACATTTCAGGGCCATCACAAGGGCCATCGCGACGAACTGGAAAAAGCGGTCAGGCAACTGGGCGGAGAGCCCGTGGTCGCGAAAACAGATGCTGAATATGGCGAAGCACTGAACGCTGCATCGCTGAAAAACCAGGAGGATGTCCTGCGTCTCGCACTCGGTCTGGAGCGCGGCGCGGCGAATGCCTATCTGGGCCTGATCCCCTCGCTGGGCGCCGACTATCATCAAGTCGCCGCCCAGATGGCGGGTGACGAAGCGTTTCATGCAGCGATCCTTGGCAATGCACTGGGTGAACCCATCCCGAAAGCGGCGTTAATTTTCGGATAGAATCTCCACCATGCAACTGGGTATCAGGACATGAATTTTCGACTGGCCATCGCGCTGGCATTGATTGCAGGGATCGCAACCTTCATCTTCTTGCAAGCCCCTGATGAGCAATTCGCGCCGTTACAATCGCGAATTGTTGCCATTGACAATAGCGTGCCGTTCGGCGCCGATTTCATACCTGCGTCGGCAATGGCAGCCACCCGCGCAGCTTTATCCGGAAAAGAATTGTACACCCGCCGGTGCGGGGCCTGTCACTCGGTCGACCAGAACCGCGTCGGACCCCGTCATCGCGGTGTGTACGGACGAAAAGCCGGAACCGTTCCAGATTATCGTTATACGAAAGCGCTCAAAAAGCTCAATCTGACGTGGAACGAGAAAAATCTGAATCGCTGGCTCACCAACCCTACCGCAGTCGCCCCGGGAACCGCGATGGGATTTCGGCTGAACAAACCGGCCGAGCGCAAGGCGATCATCGAGTATCTCAAGTCGGTTTCCAAATAACCTGGATTGGATCGTTGCTGATCCAGTGCATCACTTTCATTTATACATGGCAGGATTTGCAATATGACCTTCGGATCATCTGAAACGAGGATATCCATAGAGAATGGCTTTGATCATTCCGTCGATGGCAATGTCAGTCAGGCACAAGCAGAGGAATCGGTTCGCAATCTTCTCCGATGGATAGGCGAAGACCCGGATCGGGAAGGATTGGTCGAGACTCCGAAACGTGTTGTCAAAGCCTTCGCCGAATGGTTTTCGGGCTATGATCAGAGTCCGGACGCTATCCTGTCAAAAAGTTTTGGCGAGATAAACGGCTATCGAGACATGGTGCTTCTGCGAGGGATAAGGCTGGAAAGCTATTGCGAGCATCATCTGGCTCCCATCATCGGCACGGCACATATCGCATATCTACCGAATGACCGGGTCGTCGGTATCTCGAAGCTGGCCCGACTGGTTGACCTATATGCCAAGCGACTTCAAATTCAGGAAAGATTGACCTCGCAGATCGCAAATTGTCTGAATGACGAACTCAATCCTCGTGGTGTTGCCGTCATGATTTGTGCCGAGCATCAATGCATGTCTACAAGAGGTGTTCGTAAACATGGCGTCGATACGATAACAAGCGAATTTATCGGAAAATTTGAAACAGACAAATGCTTGCAGTCTCGATTCTGGCAATCCGTGGAATCCTAGTCAGGATACAGACGAGGGAATCCAGAAACGAACAAACGAGCTATAAGCCGACGGATCGTGAATCCCTCGAATAGTTTCACATGCAATTGAATTGCATGGTAGCCCCTTATACAGCATTATGATTGAAAGAATTATTGATACAATCCGGAGTAGAACGTGTCTGACTGTTATGTCCTAATAGACGCACAAATCGCACCGATTTCCGGTTACGACAGCTATTCGACCCAAGGCGTCATTGCGGTTGACGGATCGACAATCGGCTATGTCGGCAGTGCAGATAAGCTCCCCGGAAAATACCGCAATAGCACGGTGCACCGGTTGAACGGGCGTCTGGTGACACCCGGGTTGATCGATTGCCACACGCATCTTGTATATGCCGGCTCGCGCGCACGGGAATTTGAAATGCGCCAATCCGGCGCGAGCTATGAAGAGATTATGCGGGCTGGTGGCGGCATATTTTCGACCGTTGAAGCGACGCGCGCTGCTTCTCATGACGAGCTCCTATCCGGTTCGCTGCAGCGACTGGACCGGTTGATCGCGGAAGGCACAACAACCGTCGAGATCAAATCCGGCTATGGCCTGAATCGGGAGACCGAACTACGGATGTTGCGGGTCGCGCGTGCACTCGAAAACGAAAGGCGGATCCGGATCCGCACAACTTTTCTGGGTGCCCATGCTTATCCCAAAGAGACAGGCGCCGATGATTATCTGACCGATGTCTGTCTTCCCACGCTCAAGGCAGCTGCATCGGAAGGTCTGGTCGATGCAGTTGATGTTTTTTGTGAGACTGTCGGCTTTACGCCAGCACAGACCGCAAGAGTTTTTGATTGTGCAACCGATCTCGGGCTGCCGGTAAAAATCCATGCCGAGCAATTGTCCGATCAGGGCGGTGCCGCGCTGGCGGCAAAATATGGAGCGCTTTCTGCCGATCATCTTGAATATATCAGCGATGATGGAATCACCGCCATGGCGGCCGCGAATATGGTCGCCGTGCTTTTGCCGGGCGCCTTTTACGCGCTGAAGGAAACGAAGAAACCACCGGTGCAAAAACTGCGCGATGCTGGCGTTCCCATCGCTATTGCGACCGACAGCAATCCCGGGTCGTCACCAATGACATCGCTGTTGCTGACCATGAATATGGGGGCGACCTTGTTCGGATTGACACCACAGGAATGTCTCGAAGGGGTGACCGTCAACGCGGCCCGCGCTTTGGGGCTTTCCGACTGCGGCAGGCTCGAAGCCGGCATGCGGGCTGATCTGGCGATCTGGGATTTTGATGATCCGGCAGAGTTGAGCTACCGGATGGGAGATGCGCCATTGTACAAGCGAATATTTGAAGGTGTAATATGCTGAGCCTTTCCCCCGGTAACGTCGACCTCGCCGTTCTGGAACGCATCTGGCGCGAAGAGCTGCCCGTTGTCCTGGACGAGGCCGCGCGCGAACGTATTTTATTGTCGGCGGCGCGGGTCGAGAAGGCCGCTGGCGGATCAGAGGCTGTTTATGGTGTGAATACCGGTTTCGGGAAGCTCGCTTCCATCCGCATCAAGGCGGAGGATACCGCGACCCTTCAGCGCAATCTGATCCTCTCCCATTGTTCCGGTGTTGGCCCCGATACACCGCGTCCGGTCAAGCGGTTGATGATGGCGTTAAAACTCATCTCGCTGGGGCGCGGCGCATCGGGCATTCGTCCGGAAACCGTGGACCTGCTGCAGGCGATGCTCGCAAACGGCGTGACACCGGTGGTTCCGGCGCAAGGGTCGGTGGGAGCGTCCGGCGATCTGGCTCCGCTCGCCCATATGGCTGCGGTGATGATGGGCGAAGGCGAAGCGGAATTTGAAGGCACCATAATGCCGGGAGGCGAAGCACTTGAAAAAGCCGGACTGGAGTCCGTTATCCTGGGTCCCAAGGAAGGCCTTGCGTTGATCAATGGTACGCAATTTTCCGCTGCCCATGCCCTTGCCGGGCTATTCAATGCTTGGCACGCCGCGCAGACGTCATTGCTGTCTTCCTCGATGTCGATCGATGCCGCGATGGCTTCCACGGCGCCGCTGATCGATGAAATCCACCAGTTGCGCGGCCATCCCGGACAGATAGCGGCTGCGGCAACCATGCGCGACCTGCTCGAAGATAGTGAAATTCGCGAAGCGCATCGCGATGATGACCCGCGTGTGCAGGACCCCTATTGCATGCGCTGCCAGCCGCAGGTGGTCGGCGCGGTGATGGATATGCTGGTGCAGGCCGGACTGACGCTGCGGCGTGAAGCCAATGCGGCGACCGACAATCCGCTGGTTCTGACGACCGAAGACCGGATCGTGTCCGGCGGCAATTTTCACGCCGAACCCGTCGCTTTTGCCGCTGATATGATTGCGCTCGGGCTAGCGGAAATCGGTTCGATTGCGCAGCGCCGGATTGCCCTTCTGGTTGATCCGACACTCAGCTTTGACCTGCCGCCTTTTCTCGCTGCCGATCCCGGTCTCAATTCCGGCATGATGATCGCCGAGGTGACCAGCGCGGCGCTGATGAGCGAGAACAAGCATCTCGCCAATCCCTGTTCAACCGACAGTACCCCGACCAGCGCCAATCAGGAGGATCATGTCAGTATGGCGGCCCATGGCGCGCGGCGATTGGGACCGATGGCCGAGAATCTGTTCCGTATATTGGGCATTGAAATATTCTGTGCGGTCGAAGGCGTTCGCTTTCGCGCACCGCTCAAAACAAGCCCCTCATTGACGCGCGTTGCAGAACGCTTTCATCAGGATGTCGCACCGCTGACCGAAGACCGCTTCCTTGCGCCCAGTCTGGAATCGTCAGCCCGGTTGGCGGAGGGCAGCGCGCTAATCGAAGCCACCCAAATCGCTTTTCCCGCAATAGAGGATATGATCAATGATTGATCGCAGCCACAATAGCCGCACCGTATACCCGCCGACCGGAAGCGAGATCACAGCCAAAAGCTGGCTCACCGAAGCCCCGATGCGGATGCTGATGAACAACCTGCATCCCGATGTCGCGGAGAACCCGGACGAACTGGTTGTCTATGGCGGTATTGGTCGGGCTGCCCGCAACTGGAAGGCATTTGACGAGATCGTCGCAAGCCTGAAAGAGCTTGAAGACGATCAGACATTGCTGGTGCAATCCGGAAAACCCGTTGGCGTATTTCGCACCCACAAGGATGCACCCCGCGTCCTCATCGCCAACAGCAATCTGGTGCCGCACTGGGCGACCTGGGACCATTTCAACGAGCTCGATAAGAAGGGCCTCGCCATGTACGGCCAGATGACGGCGGGCTCATGGATCTATATCGGAACGCAAGGCATCGTGCAGGGGACCTACGAGACGTTTGTCGAAGCGGGGCGTCAGCATTTTGGCGGTAAAATGTCGGGACGCTGGATTCTTACCGCCGGTCTCGGCGGGATGGGTGGAGCGCAACCACTCGCGGCGGTCATGGCCGGTGCCTGTTGCCTGGCGATAGAATGCGATGAAACCCGCGCCGATTTTCGACTGCGCACCGGCTATGTCGATGAAAAAACCGATGATCTGGACGAAGCGCTGGCGATGATCGAGCGCTGGACCAGTGCCGGCGAAGCCAAATCGGTCGCGCTGATCGGAAATGCGGCGGAGATCGTCCCGGAACTGTTCCGGCGCGGCGTGAAACCGGATCTGGTTACCGATCAGACCAGCGCCCACGATCCGATCCATGGCTATCTGCCGATTGGCTGGAGCGTCGCGGAATGGCGCGCGAAACAGGAAAGCGATCCCAAAGCGGTTGAAAAGGCGGCGCGGGCAGCGATGCGCATTCATGTCGAGGCGATGGTTGATTATTTCAACGCCGGCGTGCCAACGGTCGATTACGGCAATAACATCCGTCAGGTTGCACTTGAGGAAGGCTTTGAAAACGCGTTTGCCTTCCCCGGTTTTGTGCCCGCCTATATCCGTCCTTTATTTTGCCGGGGTGTCGGCCCGTTCCGCTGGTGCGCGCTGTCGGGTGATCCGGAAGATATTTACAAGACCGACGCCAAGGTGAAGGAATTGATCCCCGATGATCCGCATCTCCACAAATGGCTCGATATGGCGCGCGAGCGGATCAGTTTTCAGGGATTGCCCGCGCGGATTTGCTGGGTTGGACTGGGGCAGCGCGACAAGCTCGGTCTTGCTTTCAACGAGATGGTGCGAACGGGCGAGCTCAGCGCACCTGTGGTCATCGGCCGCGATCATCTCGACAGCGGTTCGGTTGCCTCTCCCAACCGCGAGACCGAATCGATGAAAGACGGCTCCGATGCGGTGTCCGACTGGCCTCTGCTCAACGCTTTGCTCAACACCGCGAGTGGTGCGACCTGGGTCAGCCTGCATCATGGCGGCGGCGTCGGCATGGGCTTCTCGCAGCATAGCGGTATGGTGATCTGCTGCGATGGCACAGAAGATGCCGACCGGCGGATTCGCAATGTGCTGTGGAATGATCCGGCAACCGGCGTGATGCGCCACGCCGATGCCGGTTATGAAGATGCGATTGATTGTGCTCGCGAACATGGCCTCGACCTCCCGGGCATTCTTCCAGAAGGCTGAACGTCTATGCCAGTGAATATCATCGCCCCTAAACCATGGACTGGTCGCTCCGATCCGGAGGACGGCGAGGCAGCGCTCCGGCTTCATCATCTTGTTTCCGACGCTGCTACGCGCGCCATCTTGGGTTTTGCCAGCGAGGCGGGCGTGATCCGCAATAAGGGGCGTACCGGTGCAAAGGAAGGGCCAGCAGCTCTGCGCAAGGCACTGTCCAATCTTGCAGCGCCGAAAGATGCACAACATTTCGTCGACCTTGGTGATATCGAGGTGACCGGTGATGATCTCGAAGCAGGCCAGTCGATGCTGGCCGAAAAAATCAGCGAAGCGCTAGCGACGCATGATCGCCTTGTCATATTGGGCGGCGGGCATGAAACCGCCTTTGGGAGCTTTTGCGGACTTAAAAAGGCCTGTCCCGGAAAGAGCATAGGCATCATCAATCTTGATGCGCATCTCGACCTTCGCCTACCCGGAGCAAACGGACCATCGTCAGGCACCCCGTTCGCCCAGATTCGCGCGCTTGATGAAGAAAATTTCGATTATCTGTGTCTGGGTGTAGCGGAAGAGTCGAACACAGTGGCGCTGATGAACCGGGCGCGGGACTGGGGTGTTCAGATTGTCGCCGATCACGCGCTGATCGCCGATAAACATGCTGCTGATCAGGCGATGAAAGCTCTGGTGGGGCGGAACGAGATCGTCTATCTTACCATAGATCTCGACGTGCTACCGCATTTTCAGGCACCCGGTGTCAGTGCGCCAGCCGCCAGGGGAGTTCCGCTGTCAACGGTTGAATATCTGGTTCGCAACGTTCTGCATATTTGCGACAATTCAGAATGTGGTTTCCCACTGGCCGATATCGTCGAAGCATCTCCACCCAATGATCAACAGAATATCACCGCTAGAACGGCGGCGCTGCTTATTCGTCAGCTGTTGTTTTCATAGGCATTTGGGCCTGTGACTAGCCATTGCAGCCAATGATATCCTGGCGTCGCGTGGTTGGGTGAGCGCATCCGGGATAACCTCGTCATAGCTTTCCTGTAACCCGATTGCGACAACGGTCGATTATCTTTGCCTGTTCCAGAGTATATTCTTATAATATCTTAAGTGAATGGTATATCTAATTGAATACACTAGTGAAATATATTTTTTCAGGATCCACTCTTCAGTTTTGACGCTATCTCTCATAGAATCTTAGAAGATATCCTTAAATATTTGGTATTACAAATAATAATGCCATAATATCTTAATAAGTTTCTGGACTATATCCCTATTCAAGAAGGTTGATGGCACAGATGATGGAACTCCGGTGTTCCGTAAACAGGGAATCCCAGCATCGGGAGAAAATATACAGAAATTGGAACAATGGAGGCTCGGGTCAGAGACACCACGCCGAAAGCCAAGCCATATCGGCTTGGATTTCGGCTTCAGGACTTGCCGAATGGTGATTTCTACGCCACTTTGGCCTTAAACCCCGCTTTTCTGCGGGATAGGCGCAGTATTCCGGATATGAACTAAAGATATGGCCCGTTTAGGGAACAATGGTCTGTACATTCTCGAACCCCAGACCGGTTCAGGGAATGACCATTCTAAACAATATCAATGCGGTCATTGTCGACTTTATCGAAAGTGTAATGATATTGTCACCAGCCCGGGCATTCCGATATCGCAAGATCGAACGATATAAGATATTCAGATATTTAGCCATAACATCAGGATTCAAGCCAATCTCGGCCGAACTTGCATTGCTTGCCGAGGCAGATCGAGACCAATTTCGATCATCACCTGCATCGGGCAAGAGATCGGGCATTTTTGACCTGGTCAGCCCGCCGTCACAGTCTCTCCGCTGAGATTCACCCTCAATTCGAGCAAAGCAGAAAGTGATGTTCTCAAAACATAAGAGTTATGTTTCGAGAGAATAGCCTTCTTGTACCCAGTTTTGAGGCGTGGCCGCCTGAGATAGAGGGTGCAACGGGAAATCTTCGAATTTGGAAGTTTTCGAGGCGCAATATTCCGGTGTAAAATCGAAAGTACACAGCCAAATGCTGACTCCAACAAGAACATTGCACTTCATCATGGATGAGCGCGCTTCTTTTTCCCTGCGTTAACCCACGGGGGTCATATGGATCGCCAAAAATGCTGGAAAAATACTGGAAACAAAATGCTCTTCTTGTTGTTTTTTTCCGCTTTTCAGCCGGAAATCGGAGCCCCGGACCATCGCAAAATATACGCCAGGATCGTGCATAATATTCTTGTCTGCCCCATTCCGATCGACCTGACAGCATGGTTGTGGTTCGATTATACAGACGTCCGCTCTGCCTATTTGTCATAAAATGGGGAAACACGAGCTATTCGACCTGTGTGGCCTCCAAGACAGACATGAATGTTATTGTTCATTTCGTTTATCGCTGACTTTTTGCATAAATAGACCGTGCAACAGGATAATAATGTCAAGTGTGAGGGCTTTCGCTCCAGGTTGCGTCTTGAAGTTGGGAATCTACCTTGGGAAATTGGCCGATCAGCGGCATTGTCTTCTGAACATTGTTCCCGGTCTCCTGATCTGACGGATTGTCACCGTGGTCAGAACAACGGCGGATTTTCCCTATCAGCACCGGATGCCCTCCATTTTTGCTGATCATGTTGCGTCCAGATGAACAACACGCGCCATCTGTTACAACTTGCGACAATTTTCTGCCGTTCTGACAAAGTTTAGCGACAACTGGCTATTAGAAAGACATTCATGACGGAAAGACAGGCCGTCTCCCTGAACTGGAAGATGAGGAATATAGATATGAAAAAAGTAGTTTTGATTTCGAGTGCAACCGCACTGTTGATGGCTGGCGGAATCGCCATCGCCGCTCCCGGTGACCGCGGTATGCGAGCCGACACGAACAACGATGGCGCGATAAGCCGAGCCGAGCTGATCCAATCGCTCGATGCCCGCTTTGCCAAAATGGATGTCAATGGCGATGGCCAGATATCCAAAGAAGACCGTGAAGCCAGACGCGCTCAACGCTTCGCTGAAATGGACGCCAATGGCGATGGTGAATTAACCGAGGCCGAAATGGCGGCTGCCCGAGCCGCTCGAAAGTCTGATCGCTTTGCTCGTGCCGATACCGATGGTAACGGAAAATTGAACCAGCAAGAAGCTCAGGCAATGCACAGTAAACGCGGCGGCAAACGTGGCGGAAAAGGCATGCGTGGACATCGTGGCGGCCACGGCATGGGCATGATGCGCCAAGCCGATACCAATGGCGATCAGATGATCAGCAAGGCCGAATTTACTGCCGCAGCGCTGGCTCGCTTTGACAAGGCCGATACCAACAACGATGGCAAGGTCACCAAAGAAGAGCGTCAGGCTGCTCGCAAAGCCCATCGCGGCGAACGGAATAAAAGAGGCGGTTAATCCCTGAACCACTCTTTTGCGAACGGATCGTCAGCCATCCCCCTCTCCCCCAAATTGGCTGGCGGTTCGTTCCTTTTTGCGTATCCTGTGATAGGCTGTTTCGATGACGAACAAGATTCACATATTGCTGGTCGATGACGAAGCTTCGCTACGCGAGCCTTTGGCGGAATATCTGATCAAGCAGGGATATAAGGTGCAGCAAGCCAGCGATGCCAGCGTCGCGAGGTCGCTGCTCAATGCCTATGATTTTGACATATTGCTGCTCGACATCATGATGCCGGGTGAAGATGGCCTCAGCCTGTGCCGCTTTGTTACCGACAAGACCGATATTCCGGTGATTTTCATCAGCGCCAAGACAGAAGAGACCGAACGGATCATCGGGCTGGAACTCGGTGCTGACGATTATATCACCAAGCCTTTCAGCCCACGGGAACTGGTTGCAAGGATCAAGGTGATTTTGCGGCGCGCAGAAAAGGGCGGCGCAAGGCAAATTGGTACGACCGGAGGCGCCTATCAATTCTCGGGCTGGACACTCAAATGCGACAAGCGCAGCTTGGTCGATGCAGAAGGCGTGAATGTTTCGCTGTCCACCGGCGAATATCAGATGCTCCTGGCGCTCGTTTCGCGCGCTGGACAAGTGCTAAATCGGGACCAGTTGCTGGACATTACGCAAGGCCGTGAAGCTCATGCTTTCGACCGCGCTGTTGACAACCAGATCAGCCGGCTGCGGCGCAAGATTGAAACCGATCCCAAAAATCCCGAAATTATAAAGACAGTATGGGGCGGCGGATATGTGCTTGCGGGTGAGGTAACGTCGCTGTGAAGCGTCTGTGGCCCAGAAGTCTGGTCGGGCAGCTCCTGCTTGTCGTCGCGTTCATCCTGTTGCTGGCGCAGGGCATCAACAGTTTTCTGCTCTATCGTGGAGCGCAAACGCAAGATCTGGTCGAGGCTTCTACTTCCGCTGTGACCGGCATTGCATTCGGACTGGAGCGGCAAACTGGTGATCGTCCAGTAATCCGAAGAGGAATGATGCATCACCGGCGCTGGGGACAGCTGAAATATGGTTCCGAGAGCGCGGTTACGGAAGAGATGAACCGTCTGCCGGCGCTTGAAACGCGCGCAGGTCAAGCATTTGCCAATATGGGCATCGGGTTTTCCGACATTCGTGCGACATCCGTCAAACAACTGCCAACCGACATGACCGGCCACGTGATCGGATCAAATCGAGGCCAGTGGCGCAACAATCCAATCAACCGATCCATGGGGGGCAGGCCGCCGCCGGTAAAACCCAAGGGTTTTGTGATTATTTCGGCCCAACAGGCCGATGGCCAATGGGTCAGTATCGCCTCTGCCGTTCGTGGGCGCACACCTCTATTGGTCCGAACCTTGCTGTTCCAGACGGTCACTATCTATCTTCTGATGTTGATACCGCTGATCCTTCTGGGGCGCTATATTTCGAGACCGTTGAAGTCGCTCACTGCAAAAGCGCATTCCTTTCAGCCGGGAGAAACCGGGACTCTGCCAGAGCAGGGGCCTCCAGACACACGGGAATTGATTCGCGCCTTCAACGACATGAGTGGCCGCGTCACCAATATGCTCGACGAAAAAGACGTCATGCTCGGAGCTATTGGCCATGACCTGCGGACGCCGCTGGCGGCGCTGCGTGTTCGCGTCGAAAATGTCGAAGACGACGTCGAACGCGAAAGGATGATCGCCGGCATCGAAGATATGGACCATATGCTCGACGATATACTGTCTCTGGCCAGGCTGGGTCGCTCCACAGAGCCATCGGACCCGGTCGATATCCGCTCGCTGATTGAAACAATCGTCGATGAGTTCACTGATCTGGGCCATGCTGTCCGCTATCAACGTGGCGAGAAGCAAATCGCGACCATCCGGGAGACACTGGTCCGCCGCGCGTTGCGGAACCTGATCGGAAATGCGATTCTGTACGGAAAATCTGCGGATATATCTGTGGAAAAGTTTGGCGATAAGCTGATGATAAATGTGGATGACGATGGTCCGGGAATCCCTGAGGAAAAAATCGATGCGATGTTCGAGCCGTTCTTGCGGGGCGAAGCATCGCGCAATCGTGCAACCGGTGGGTCCGGACTGGGCCTGACGCTCGCGCGCGCCATTGCCCGGGATCATGGCGGTGATATCATCCTTGAGAATCGCGGAAAGGGCGGTTTGAGAGCCACGCTGTCCTTGCCGGTCTGATCGTTATTCTTCTCGATCGCCGTACGGTAAAATGACCCGTTCGCTAGTTTCCGGAGTTATTCGGTAATTGCATAGGCTCAGGACCGCTAATGCCATCGGCGGCCAATTCGGCGTCAATATCCTCTTCCAGCGCCTTGACCGCTTCATCAGCGGCTTTTTCGAGAGATTGCGCGTCTTCCTGGATCTGCTTCTCCATTTCCGCGATCGCCTCTTCCCCCTGTTCCTCGATCGGGGTTTCAGAACAGGCCGCGAGCACTAGCACGGCCGGCACAAGGACGTTGCCTATCTTCATTTTTTTACCGGCATGGTGAAGTCCGCATCGCTGTTGGCGATGATCGAAAGCACCGTGCTCCAGGCCGCGACATTCTGTCGCAATTGTTTCGGGTCGATCTTGTCCAGCGTGTCGTCCGGCGTGTGGTGCAGATCGAAATAGCGGCTTCCGTCCTGCTGCAGATCGATGATCGCGAGATTGCTGTCGGCGATCATCGGTCCAATATCCGCGCCGCCGCCGGCCTGGCCAGCAGAGCGACCAACGCCGAGATTTAACAGGCTGGCTGCGATCTCGTCCGCGACAGGCCTGGCGGTGTCGGGCAAGGTAAATTCGACCCGCCAGATATTGTCGGCGCCAAAGTCGGACTCCATCGCGATCGCATGGCTTTTGTCGCGATGGGCGTCACGATAGGCTTTGCCGCCCCAAAGGCCGACTTCCTCTGCGCCCGCCCATAACAATCTTATCGTCCGCAGGGGCTGGCCGTGATCCTGGATATTTTTTGCCGCTGCGGTGATGATCCCGCATCCCGCCGCGTCATCAAAGGCCCCGGTCGCCAGATCCCAGCTGTCGAGATGGCAGGCAATCAGGATCATTGGCAGGGCAGGGTCACGGCCAACGACTTCGGCGATGACATTGCCCGATTCCTGCTGGCCGATATTCTTGGGCGTCAGCAACAGTTTCATCGTTACCGGCTTGCCCGATTTGCGCGCCAGTTTGACCATCCGCTCCAGATTGTCCGCGTCGGGGAGCGACAAGGCGCCCGCCGGAATCGGTTTGACGCCTTCGCCAAAACCGGTGCTGCCAGTGTGGGGATTGCGGTGATAATCGGTGCCGATCGATTTGATAACATAAGCCACCGCGCCATTCTGGGAGGCGATAGAGGGGCCAACCCAGCGGACCGGACCGAAGGCGCTATAGCTGGAGCCATCCTGGGTCCGGTGCATATTATGCGTCACAAAGGCGATCTTGCCGTTCAAACTGCCATCGGGAACGGCCTTCATCGCGTCGAGAGAATCGAAATAGGCTACTTCTGCCGTGATCCCCTTGGCTCCCGTGCTTGCGCTATTGCCCAAAGCGGTTACGTGGAGCTTCTGCGGATAGGGCGCGACAACCGCCGCTGTCTCGTCGCCCCGGATCCAGGTCGGCATCATGAATGCTTCACTGCGGACATTCTGGAACCCGAGCGATTTCAGCTTTGCCACCGACCAGACCCGCGCCCGGGCTTCCTGTTCGGTACCCGCCTGTCGCGGTCCGACCTCGGTGGTCAGGCCCTCGACAATGTCATAGGCGACATCGTCCTGCAGCGCCTTGGCCTGCAGCTCCATCGGGTCATGATTGTCGGCCAGAGCTGGACAGAAACAGCGCGGACGCGCCAGCGAGCAGGGTGATCATTGTTCTCATGCCATGCTGCCTAACCCGCCTTTTGCGGTTTGCCAATGGTGTCTTGCGACTGGGCCGGGGAATAGCTACATAAGCCCTGAAATTAACCCGTCATCCCGGCGGAAGCCGGGACCTTCTCAAACCGAGCGCCAAGCCGCCTGAGATTCCAGCTTTCGCTGGAATGACGAGCAACACTGAAAGAATATAAAATGGCCGTCCAATATAGTTATGTCATGAAGGGTCTCACCAAGACCTTCCCGGGAGCCCCCAAGCCGGTGCTCGACA
>RCMY010002215.1_pt1 | contig 26909 bp, 20 predicted proteins | sample 2041341 | NCBI WGS metagenome assembly RCMY01 (sample SAMN09708234, study PRJNA481090) | Marine sediment metagenome, whole genome shotgun sequencing project.
CGGCTGGGATGGGGAGACGCTTCCCCCAGCCTCGTACGCGACCACGGTGCGGGGAGGCGGGCGCCGGGCGATCGTGCTCGACCGTCCCGGCTCGGCACAGGCGCGCGTGGTGCTGGTCACGCCGGGCCCCGTCCGCAAGATCGACGACCACGCATCGCTCCGCCTCGCCACCGCGGCGCTCGGCGGTTCGTTCTCGTCGCGGCTGAACCACCTGCTGCGTGAGGACCTCGGCTACACCTACGGGGCGCGCGCGGACTTCATGACGCTGCGCGACGTCGGACAGTTCGGGGCGCGCTGGTCCACGCGGACCGACGTCGCCGTCGAGTCCGTCCGGGCCGGCCTCGCGGAGATCGAGCAGGTCCTCACGGCGCCGCCCACAACCGCGGAGATCGAGTCCGTCCGAGCCCAGCACGTGGGCGCCGACCCGATCCGCTGGGCGCAGACGGGCGGGGTCGCCGGCTCGCTCCAGGCGATCCAGCGTCTGCGCCTCGACGACGACCACTTCGATCGCGAACGTGAGCGTCTGCTCGCGGTCACGGCAGACTCGAGCGCCGCGGCGCTGCACCGTCACCTCGACCTGGCCGGCCTCGTCACGGTGATCGTGGGCGACGCGGAGACGATCGCCGGGCCGCTCGCGGATCTCGGCGTCGGCGAGGTCACCGTCATGCCCTTCGACGCCTGAGCGACCGCGCGTGATGTCGCGTTTCCGGCGGACGATCCTCACGAGGACGACACGTCCGCGCGACGCGACGCCGATGACCACCCCCGACGGTCTCCTCCCCTGACTCCGCCCTGATCGGCTTTGGCACGCGGTACAGGAACGTGTTTCAGTGGGCGCCGAACAAGGAAGCGCCCATGCCGACCACCACCCGCGACACCTGGCAGGCCTACGGCTCGTCGGTCGGGTTCATCGACGTCGCCCGGAGCATCCGCATCCCCGTCTGGGGCGAGCTCCGGGTCGGACGCGAAGTCCTCGCCGGACGTCGGGCCGCTTCCCTTCCGATGGCGACGAAGCCCCGCGACATCGTGCTGGTCCACGGCTTCCTCGACGACGGCGAAGGCGTGCACGCACTGCGGAACGCCCTGTCGGCAGCGGGCCATCGCGTCCATCCGGCGCTGATCGGCCGCAACGTCGACTGCGGTGAGCAGATGGCGCAGCGGCTCGAGGCCGAGGTTGTCCGCATCCACGACGAGGTGGGCGGACCCGTCGTCCTGGTCGGCCACTCCCGTGGCGGCCAGCTGTCCCGCGCCGTCGCGGCCCGACGCCCAGAGCTCGTCTCCGCCGTCATCGCCGTCGGCTCCCCGCTGGTCGACCCCTTCGACGTCAACCTCGGTCTGAAGCTCGTCAAGCTCGCCATGCGCGGCCTGTCACGTCTCGGCGTCGACGGGCTCATGGGCGAGTGCGCATGGGGTTCCTGCTGCACGGCCTACACCGACGACCTGACGGGGCCGTTCCCCGACTCCGTCGAGCTCATCTCGATCGCGAGCCCGACCGACGGGATGGTGCACCACGACGCGACCCGCGACCCGGACGCGACGAACATCGCCGTCGACGCAAGCCACGTCGGCCTGGTCATCGCACCTGAGGGTCGTCGCGCGATCGCCGACGCGCTCGAGTCGCTGAGGCCCGCCGCCGCGAGCGCGGACGCGGTCACGTCTGCGTGAGGCGTGGGACAGCTGCGCGAGCAGTGCCCCAGGTCGGGGATCGGGGTCCGCTCGGTCGTGGTCGCTCGGCTCCGGGTTCGGTTGCGCGCGCGCCCGGTTCCGGCTTCAGTGACCGCTCGATGTGAGCACGACACGGACAAGCGCGATGACCACGGCGATCGACTTCCACTTCGACGTGATGTGCCCGTACGCGTACCAGACGTCGCGGTGGATCCGCGAGGTCCGGGATGCCGGCGTGGTCGACGTCACCTGGCGGTTCTTCTCGCTCGAGGAGGTCAACCGCCAAGAGGGCAAGAAACATCCCTGGGAACGCGAGTGGTCCTACGGCTGGTCGATGATGCGGGTCGGGGCGCTGCTCCGGCGGATCGACCCGGCCCTGCTCGACGCCTGGTACCTCGCTGCGGGGACGGCGCTGCACGTCGACGGCAAGAAGCCACATCGTCCTGAGGTCGCGAAGCACCTGCTGACCACGCTCGGCCTCGACCCGGCGCTCGTCGACGCAGCGATGGCGGACCCCACGACGCACGACGACGTCCGCGCCGAGCACGAGAAGGTCATCGCCGCGGGCGGCTTCGGCGTGCCGACGATCTTCTTCGACGATGACGACTGCATCTTCGGACCGGTCGTGATGGATCCTCCGACCGGCGACGACGCGCTCGCGCTCTGGGACCTCGTGCTCATGTGGCGCCGGTTCCCCCATCTCTACGAGATCCAGCGTCCCAAGGGTCAGCGCGACATCGAGCTGATCACCGAGACCTTCCGTCCCTACCTCGAGGCCAGGGACTGGGAGACCATCCAGAACCCGACGCCCTGACCCCTGAGCTGCCTTCACCCCACCTCCCCCCCCAAGGACCTCCCCATGCCGACCCAGGTCGACCGCGCCACCGTCACCGCCGCCCAGAAGCTCCTGTTCGCCGAGTTCCGCACCGCCGTCGCGGGCCTCGACGACATCGACTGGAAGCGTGAGACGCCATGTCCCGGCTGGAACGTCCAGGCGCTCGTCGCCCACGTGATCGGCACCGAACGGATGCTGCTCGGCGAGCAGCCGCCCGCTCCGACGTCGGACCCGAAGGAGCGTGAGCACGTCCACAACGACATCGGCGCCTACAACGAGATGTGGATCGACGCGATGGCAGGCGACGCTCCCGCACAGATGCTCGCCCACCTCGACGAGGTCATCGCCCGCCGCACCGCCATGCTCGACACCATGACCGACGAAGCGTGGGACGAGGTCGGCTTCACGCCCGCCGGCCCGGACACCCACGGCCGCTTCGTGCGCGTCCGCATCTTCGACATCTGGCTCCACGAGCAGGACCTCCGCGACGCCGTCGGCCTCGACGAGCGCGTCGACGGGATCGACGCCGCCGCAGCGCTCGACGAGTTCCAGTCCGCGATGGGCTTCGTCGTCGGCAAGAAGGCCGGCGCCACCGACGGCCAGTCCGTCCGCATCGCGCTGACCGGTCTCCAGGGACGTGACATCGACGTCGCCGTCATCGACGGTCGAGCCAAGGTCGTCGACACGATCGACGGCGAGCCCACCGCGACCGTGACGACCGACGTCGGGACGTTCGTCCGCACCGCCGGCGGTCGCACCTCCGCCCCCGCCCGCCGCGACCAGATCTCGACCTCCGGGGACCTCGACCTCGCCACCCGCGTCGTCGATCACCTCGCCTACACGATCTGACGCCCGGCTGGCGTCAGTTGGCAGCTCGCTCGTCGTCGCGCACGAGCTGGGTCGTTGTCCGTGGAGCGGCCTCGGTCATCCCTGCGCCGCGACATCCGCCAGCGGTCCACGTGGGTCCTCGAGCGGCGTCGCGTTGGAGCTGCTGCACGGCGCCGGGGCGGGTGCGACCGGCTCGGCGGCGACCGCGTCGATGGCAGGCTCGGAGATCTGCACAACCGCAGGTGCGCCGACGGCTGCCTCGGCCGCGATCTCCGTGGGCGGCCACTGGCGGAGCCGGTCGAGCACGACCTGTGCAGGCCCTTCGTTGATGACGAGCGCGGCGGCCTCACCGATGCGCTGGTCGAGGACCGGGAGGACGTAGCCCTCGACGCTTCCGTCGGAGACGCCACGCATCGCCCGCGCCAGCCCGATGAGATCACCGATGCCGAGGTCCGCGTCGATGCGTGCCCCGCCGGATCCGGCGCTCATGAGCGCGGGCATGTTCGTCGCGATGGTCCATGGGCCGAGCTCACGCACGACGGCTCCGATCAGCTCGCGCTGACGCCCCGTGCGGTTGATGTCGTTGCCCAGCACGTCGGAGACCCATCGGCCGTCGTCGCGGCGGGTGAGCGTGTGGCGGGAGCGGGCGTAGGCGAGCGCGTCTGCGCCGCTGAAGAGCCAGCAGCCGGGCTCGGGGACGTACAGCACGCTGAACAGGTCGGCGAGGGGTCGATCGATCGGGATGGCCACGCCCCCGATGGCGTCGACGAGGTCGGCGAACGCGGTGAAGTTGATCTCGACGAGGTGGTGGACGGGCAGCCCGGTGATCCGGCTGACGTCATCGACGAAGGCCTGCGTGTCGACGCGTTCAAGCGTGGCGTTGATGCGATGCCCCCGCTCGAAGAGCCACGTGTCACGCGGGATGGAGAGCAGCGCGCTGCGCTTCGTCGCACCGTCGGTGACCATCACCATGATCGTGTCCGTCAGGCCGTCCTCGCCACGCTCGTCGAGGTCGTTGATCCGCAGCCGCTCGGCCTGCTCGGCCGTGACTCCTGAGGAGCCGGTCGAGAAGATCACCGTGACCTGGACATCCGGGCCGAGGTCTGCGAACGCCCCAGGCACCAGCGGCACCAGGTCCGGGGCAGCGGTTGACCCGGGAACCCGGCCGAAGCTCAGCGCCTCGAAGCGGGGCGGCCCGGCAAGGGTGAACCACGCGAACGGCGTCACGAGCAGCACGACGACGAAGACCGCGACGGCGATGAGCCAACGGCGAAGGCGACGGGGCATGCGGTTGGGCCTCGATCGAGAAACGGCATGACCGCGAGGATACGTGTGACAGGACTGGCCCCGGCGCTCACCGACCGCCCACACGGCCACCGGATCGACGCACGGACGACCGAAGAGGTTCACCGGGGCGAAACGTCACCGACACACGACGCTGGAAGACTCCGTCCTGCGAGCCACGGGAGCAACTGAGGAGCAGCATCATGACCAGCAAGCGACACGCACGTGAGGTCTTCGAGACCGCGAAGCGCAAGGCGCATGTCTTCGAGTCCCCGCACGACTACCTGGCGGCCGTCGAGGACACCCTCGACGAGCTGGCCCCGGGCTGGCGCGCCGAGCGACGCCACCTCTCCCCCGCGTTGGCTGCCTGACCAGCCCCGTCATGGCTGCGCGTCGAGCCTGACGTCGGCGACGACGCCGTAGTGGTCGGAGGCGAAGCCCCCGTCGACCGCGACGTCACCGAAGCGCCGGGCCGACATGGTGACCCCGCGCCCCTCGATGGGGTGGCCGACGAGGACGTAGTCGATGCGTCGATCCGGCTCGACGCGTTGGGTGAGCGGGTTGTCCCGCGCGAAGGTCGGCGCCGGGCCGACGCCGGCGGTCTCGTAGGCGTCGAAGAACCCGAGCGCCTTGACCGGTGAGGCGCGGCGGCCCGTGAGCATCCGGATCTCGTCCGAGTCCGGGTCGGCGTTGAGGTCGCCGGTGAGGATCGGCGGGAACGTGAACGGGCGCCAGCCGTCGAGGACCTGGCAGATCGCCTCCGCCTGGACCTGCCGGTCGGCGGACTGGTCCCACTTGAAGTTCAGGTGCGTCGTCGCGACGACGATCGGACCATCAGGGTGCTCGACCTCGCAGACCAGGACCGTGCGCTGCTCCTCGCTCGAAGGCTCGCTCACGGGCAGCGGCGTGATGGCGTGCTTCGTGATCGGCCAGCGCGAAAGGACCGCGTTGCCGAAGTGGAACCGGTCCCAGAAGAATCCGTCCGCCCATCGGAACTCCGCGAGGCCGAGCTCGCCCGTCAGCCGCTTCGCCTGATCGTCGGGCTGATCGGCTTCGCTGAGGTAGACCTCCTGGAGGCAGACGATGTCCGCGTCAACCTCCTGGAGCACCTTCGTGATCCGGGGCTGACGGGCCTCGGGGTCACCGAAGCGCCACCACAGGTTCCAGGTCGCGATGCGGATGCTGCTCGACACGTCGTGCTCCTCTTCGACACCACGACCGAGGATGCCCCGCGTGCGCTCCGCACGCCTGCTTTGCTCACCCTCCAGTCGACGGGAGCACGCATGGGCGGCGAAGCGACCGAGCCGACGGAGATCCGTCGTCAGCAGCGAGCGTGGATCCTCTACGACTGGGCCGAGTCGGCGTTCGTCACCACGATCGTCGCTGCGGTCTTCCCGGTCTACTACGCCCGCGTGGCAGGCGCGACGCTCCCGTCGGCGGCCAGCGCCACCCAGGCGTTCACGCTGACCACCTCGATCGCCGTCGTGCTGACGGCGCTGCTGTCCCCCGTCCTCGGTGCGTACTCAGATCTCGCCGCGGCGAAGAAGCGTCTCCTCGCGCTCTTCATGGGGATCAGCGCGACCGCCACCGCCGCACTCGTGCTGATCGGCGAGGGCGACTGGCTCCTCGCGTCGGTGTTGTTCGTCCTCGGGCGCCTCGGGTTCGGGATCGCGAACGTCTTCTACGACGCGTTGCTGCCAGCCGTGGCGTCAGGACCGGAGCAGGACCGCGTGTCCGCGCAGGGCTACGCGTTCGGCTACCTCGGCGGCGGGATCCTCCTCGCGATCAACGTCGCCATGATCACCCTGCTGCCCGATGACAACCTCGGCGTCCGGCTGAGCTTCCTGACGGTCGCGGTGTGGTGGGTCCTGTTCGCGATCCCGCTGCTGCGCCGCGTCCCGGAGCCGCCGGCGGTGCAAGGCGCGGGGTCCGCCGGCCTCCGGACCTCGATCGCCGCGTCGAAGCAGATGTTCCGCGACCTCGTGACGTTCCCGGACCTGCGACGGTTCACGTTCGGCTACCTGCTCTACAACGACGGCATCAACGTCGTCATCGGTGTCGCCGCGATCTACGGCGCAGAGCTCGGGTTCGGCACCACCGAGCTCCTGCTCGCGATCCTCCTCGTCCAGTTCACCGGGGTGCCGTACTCGCTGCTGTTCGGCGGGCTGCCGTCGTCCACCGGGCGACGCAAGCGCTGGGGCATCGCGTTCCTCGCGCTCAACATCATCGCGGTCCCGCTGCTCGGCATCGGCGGGCGGCTGCTGCTGCCGGCTGACGTCGCCGGCCTCGCAGACGCCCCGTACGTGAGCGACGATCCGGTGTTCGCAGGTCAGGGTGGAGTCGACGCGTCGAGCGACGCCGTCACGACCACGAGCAACGCGACGACGATCCGCTGGGTCGGCCGGCACCTCGAGCTCACCTACGAGGGCGTGCCCGGCGGAGGAGCTCTGCCTCTGCGGCTCGACGGCGAGGCGCTCCTCGACGACGACGGCAGGCCGCTCGGCCTCGACGTGAGCTCACCGGTCGTCCGCTCCGGCCTCACGTTCGAGGTCCAGGCACCGACGGCAGGGCGTCACGAGCTGGAGATCTTCGCCGCCCCGGAGCTGTTGACGATCGAGGGCATCGAGGTTCTCCCGCCGCCCCGTGACTCGTCGTTGGCAACGATCCTCGCGCTGCTGCTCGCGCTGCAGTTCATCCTGGCGATCATGGCAGCGCTCGTCGGACGACTGCTTCCCGAGCGACTCGTGACGTCCTTCGACGCGCGCGCCGGGGTGATGCTCGCGCTGTGCGCGTACTTCGTGATCGCCGTCTGGGGCTTCGCGCTCGACACCGTCATCGAGTTCTGGTGCCTCGCGTGGCTCGTGTCCGTGGTCCAAGGTGGATCGCAGGCGCTGTCGCGATCGATCTACTCAGGCCTCGTCCCGCCGACGCGGACCGGCGAGTTCTTCGGGCTGTTCTCGATCCTCAGCAAGGTCGCGTCCTTCGTCAGCCCGCTGATCTTCGTGGGAGCGATCGCCATCTTCGACTCCTCACGCCCCGCGGTGCTCGCGCTGTCGTTGCTGTTCGTGTTCGGGATCGCCATGCTGCGTGGCGTCGACACCGCCCGCGGCAGGGCGCTCGCGCTCCAACACGACCACCTCGAAGGACCCAGCTGATGACCGAACGTCTCGAGGTCGCCGGCGAACGCTTCTCCGGGCGGCGCTTCGAGGCCGCCGAGCTCGAGGCGAGCGTCTACCGCGACTGCACCTTCACCGACTGCGACCTCAGCGAGCTCGAGCTCCACGACGTGAGCTTCACCGACTGCAAGATCCTGACCTGCGACCTCGCGGGGACGAGGGTCGACGGCGGCTCGTTCACGAACTGCTCGTTCGCGGGGTCGACGCTGTCGAGCACCGAGTTCACCGGTTGCCGGATGCTCGGCTCCGCGCTCAGCGACTGTCGGCTCTGGGGCATCACCATCGACGGCGGGAACTGGTCCTACGTCGACCTGCACGGCCAGGACCTCAAGCAGCTCAAGGCGCCGGGCGTCGACTTCACCGGTGCGGACCTCGAAGGCGCCGACCTGACCGACGCGAACCTGCGTGACACCAACCTCACGCAGGCATCGCTCACCGGGGCGACGCTGCGCGACACGGATCTCCGAGGCGCCGACGTCTCCGACACCGACCTGTTCCGGATTCGTCTGGACCGCACCCGCATCGACATGATGCAGGCCGCCCACTGGGCCAGCGCCAACGGCGCGCGGCTCGACTGAGCTCGTCGCACGAAGACCGGGACCTCAGTCGCGACGGGCCACGGCGACCATCGAGTCGAGACGCCCGACGTTCTCCTTCTTGACGGGAGACGTGATCACGTCGACGTGGTTGAAGCCCGCGTCCCGGAGCGCCAGGGTCACGGTCTCGGGGCTGAAGTGCCAGAGGTGCTCGTCGGGGCGCAGCGTCCACCAGCGGCCCTTGAGCATGCGGGCTGGGAGCGAGGTGACGTACGGCAGCGAGAACGCGACGACACCACCCGGGCGGACGACCTCGAACGCGCGGGAGAGGAACTCGGCCGGGTTCGGGACGTGCTCGAGAACATCCCACGCCACCAGCACGTCGGCCGAGGCCTCGCCGTGCGGGGAGGTCAGCAGCTCACCGTGATGCACCTCGATCCCGAGACGCTCTCGGGTCTGCTCGGCTCCGTCGGCGGAGAACTCGACCGCCGAGACCGAGAAGCCCTGGGCGATCGCGGCTTCAGCGAACATCCCGTACGCGCAGCCGACCTCGACGAGGTTGCCGGTCGACACGCCATGCTCGGCGAGCAGCGCGAGACGCCCCGAGATCCAGGTGCGCTGCAGCGCGGTGGCCATGCCGCCCTCGTCAGAGTCCTCACCTTCGGAGTAGACCTTCCCCTGGAAGTACTCCGGCGCGTCGTAGAGCGCCGTGCGACCCGCCTCGTTGAGCCGCGGGGAGATGAACACGAGCCCGCACGACCGACACTGCCGCGCCGCGAACGGGTCGACCGCGAACAGCTCCGCGCCCTCATCGTCGCAGCGGAAGCAGGCGACCTGCTCCAGGTGCTCGGGCGTGAAGGATCGTCCGAGCTTGTCGCTGAAGGTGCGCGCCACGGTGGCGTCCAGTCATCGTCGGGGGTCGTCCGCGTGGACGAACCCACCCGGACGCCGCCGAGCGTAGGGCGAGGGCCCGGCCTGAATGCATCACCGCCGCACGGTGGGAGTAGCGTGCTGCCGTGCCCTGCCTGCTCACGAAGGTCCTGCTGTGCCCATCCCCACCGCTGCGTTCTCCATGCGTCTCCTCGTACGGCTCGAGCACCGGCCCGGGACGTTGGGGAGGCTCTGCACCGCCATCGGCGAGGCGCGCGGCAACATCCGCTCCCTCGACGGGTTCGAGCTCAGCGGCTCCAACACCGACGAGCTCGTGGAGGAGCTGGTCGTCGACTGCGAGTCGGTCGAGCACCAGGCGATCGTGCTGCAGCGCATCCAGGACGAGGACGGCGTCACCGTCCTCGAGCACGCCGACCGCACCTTCGCCGCGCACGAGGGCGGCAAGCTCGACATCGTCTCGCGTCTGCCGCTTCGCGACGTCGACGATCTGTCGATGGCGTACACGCCCGGCGTCGCGCGCGTTTGCACCGAGATCGCCGAGAACCCGGCACGCATCCACGACCTCACGATCAAGCGCAACTGCGTCGCGGTCGTGACGGACGGCACGGCCGTCCTCGGGCTCGGCGACATCGGTCCGGGAGCGTCGCTGCCCGTCATGGAGGGCAAGGCGGCCCTCTTCAAGTCGTTCGCGGGCGTCGACGCGTTCCCGATCGCGATCGACTCCAACGACACCGACGTCATCATCGAGACCGTGCGCCTCATCGCCCCGGTGTTCGGCGGGATCAACCTCGAGGACATCGCCGCCCCGGCCTGCTTCGAGATCGAGGAGCGCCTCCAGGAGCTGCTCGACATCCCGGTCTTCCATGACGACCAGCACGGCACCGCCGTCGTCACGCTCGCTGCGCTCCGCAACGCCGTGAAGATCGTCAACAAGGACTTCGCGGACCTGCGGATCGTCATGGCGGGCGCGGGTGCGGCGGGTGTCGCCATCAGCGACATCCTGCACGCGGCCGGCTGCACGAACATCGTCGTCGCGGACCGTCAGGGTGCGATCCACAAGGGGCGCACGGGGCTCAACGTCGCCAAGCAGCGTCTCGCCGACTCGACGAACCCGGAGCAGGTCACCGGCGACCTCGGGTCGCTGCTCGACGGAGCCGACGTCTTCATCGGCGTGTCCGGGCCGAACCTGGTCACGACCGAGCAGGTCGCCAAGATGGCGAACCAGCCGATCGTGTTCGCGATGGCCAACCCGGACCCGGAGATCCTCCCCGAGGACGTCCACAACGAGGGCGCCGTCATCGCCACGGGCCGCAGCGACTACCCGAACCAGATCAACAACGTCCTCGCCTTCCCGGGGATCTTCCGCGGGGCGCTCGACGCCGGTGCGATGAAGGTCACCGAGTCGATGAAGGTCGCCGCTGCCGAGGCGATCGCCGCGTGCGTCTCCGACGAGGAGGTCGCCGCCGGACGGATCGTCCCGAAGGTCTTCGACGAGCGCGTCGCCCCGAACGTCGGGGCTGCGGTCGCTGCCGCGGCGAGGGCTGCGGGCGTCTGCCGGAGCTGACGTTCAGCTCGGGAAGGGCCACGGGTTCGGGGTGCACGTCCCGACGCCGTTCGTCTGCTGCATCATGATCGGCGCCGGGCCGTCACCCGAGCAGCCGGCATGTGACCGGCCGAGCGCATGGCCGACCTCGTGGTTGACGAGGTGGGTCCGGTAGCCGGCGATGTCCTGCCCGAACGACGCCGCGCCACGAGCCCAGCGCGAAGCGTTCAGCAGGACTCTGCTGCCGTCCCAGCATGACAGCTCACCTGCGGTGACGATCCCCGCGCGCCCGCAGTGGAGGTCGACCGTGTCCGGCGTGGCGAGCACGATCCGGATCGAGGCGGCCCGCGTGTCCGCGACCTGCTGGAAGGCGATGGTCTTCGACCACGAGCGGACTTCGTCGCCGAGCGCGGCCGCGACGGCCGTCTCCAACGACGCGATGCTGGCCGAAGCCCCGCTTGCCTCGACACCTGGCTCGACCTCGACGGTGTAGCGCCGCACCGCGGCGCCCTGGGGTCCGACGACGTCGCCGGTGCGTCCGGACACGACCCACCCCTCTGCCGATCGACCGTCCTGACCTGAGCTCGCGCTCGTGCCGCCAGACGACTCGAGGATCTCCTCGCTCGGCGAAGCGGTGACCGCCGGTCGGGTCGCGGTGGCTCGTGGCCGCGGGGCGACGGGGATGCCGGTGCCCGGCTGGGTGGCGTCGCCGATGACGCCGCCGCCTGCGACCGTGGGCGGATCGATCCCACCTTGACCGGGCGTCTCGTCGCCGGTGGGGGCCACGGAACCGGCCGGTGGTGGCGTGGCGCCGTCCTCGATGCCAGCGATCGTCAGATCATCGTCGCCGAACCGCGACCAGGGCTGGAACGCGATCACCGTCATGACGAGCAGGCTCAGCAGGACGTACAGGGACCGGGATCGTGGCACGACCGAACTCCACGTTGATCGACTGCACTCCATGGCTCAGCCTATGGAGCGATCGGGAGATCCGACAGATCAGGCGGTGACGGCGACCGTCCAGCCGTGATCGTCGGGTGCCACGCCGGTCTGGATCTGCGTGAGCCGCTCACGCAGGCGGAGGGTGATCGGACCGACCTCGCCGTCGCCGACCACGTGCTCCACGCCGTGATGGACGAGCGTGCCGACCCCGGACAACACGGCCGCTGTCCCGGACAGCGCCATCTCCCCGCCGCGCTCGGCCCACGCGAACAGCTCCTCGGTGGTGACCGGGCGCTCCTCGACCTCGAGCCCGAGGTCCTTCGCGATCGTCAGGACCGAGTCGCGCGTGACGCCGTGCAGGAACGAGCTGTCGAGTGCCCGCGTCACGACGCGGCCCTCGTCGAACATGAGGAAGTTCGCCGCACCCGTCTCCTGGACCTGACCACCAGGTGCGAAGAGGATCTGGTCGACGCCGAACTTCGCCTTCGCGTCGAGGGTGATTCCCAGCGCCATCACGTAGTTCGCACCGCTCTTGACCATGCCGAACTGCGGGGTCGTGCGCGGCGTCTCGGTCTCGACGAGCAGCTTCAGCGGCCGGATGCCCCCGGCGAAGTAGTCACCGACGGGCGAGGCGAGGATGTAGAAGATGCCGTACTTCGAGGGTGTTGCGGCCGCGCCGATGTTCGGTTCCGTGCCGAGCAGGACAGGGCGCAGATAGAGGGAGCCAGGCGCGGACGGCACGTGCTCAAGGGATGAATGCACGAGGTCGGTCAGCATCTGCATGGCCACGTCAGCGTCGGGCTTCGCGAGGTGCAGCAGGCCGGCGGACTGACGGAGCCGGGCGATGTGCTTGTCGGGGCGGAACATGCGGACGACGCCGTCGACGCCCTTGTGTGCCTTGAGGCCCTCGAAGCACGTCGAGCCGTAGTGCAGCGCGTGCGCCGCCGGGGACAGGGCGATCGAGTCGACCGCGATCATCTCCGGTGCCTGCCAGCCGTCCGGACCGAAACGGGCCATCGGCATGGTCGGAGTGAACACGGTCCCGAACGGGGCACTCGTTGCGGCGGTCACGATCTTGGTCCTCCCGGGCAGACATCGTCGGCAGACTACGCGCCGGCCGGTCCCCCGTCGCAGCCAGCTGCGTCCACGACGGCCCTGTTTCGGGGTTCACGTCCTCGCTGGCTAGCGTGTCATGCGCTGACAGGGACAGCGTCGTCCCGTCGCGAAGCGCGCTGGTGGCCATCCGTGCCCCGCACCTTCGCACCATCACGTCTCATCGACGACTCTGGGATCTCCCATGCTGCTTGCCACCGAAGCGACGACCACCGCAGATCTCGTCTACGCGATCGACACGGTGTGGATCGCGCTGTGCTCCGCGCTCGTGCTGCTCATGCACCTCGGCTTCGGGATGCTCGAAGCGGGGCTGACCCGCTCGAAGAACGCCGCGAACATCGTCGGCAAGAACATGATCACCGTCGCCATCGGCGCCGTCGCCTACTGGGCGGTCGGCTCGGCGTTCGCCTACGGCAACGACGCGGGCGGCTTCATCGGCACCTCCGGGTTCTTCAACCCTGCCGGCACGAGCCTCGGTGACGGCACGCAAGCCGTGTTCCAGCTGGTCTTCGCCGCGACCGCAGCGACGATCGTGTCCGGCGCCGTGGCCGAGCGGATCAACTTCTACGCCTACGTCGTCGTGGCGTTCGCGCTGACGGCGTTCATCTTCCCGGTGATCTCGCACTGGCAGTGGAGCGGCGACGGCTGGCTCGGCGACATGGGCTTCTACGACTTCGCGGGCTCCGGCATCGTCCACCTGACCGGTGGCGCCGCCGCGCTCGTCGGTGCAGCGATCCTCGGACCTCGCATCGGCAAGTACTCCAAGGACGGCAAGCCCCGCGCCATCCCGGGCCACTCGATCCCGCTCGCCATCTTCGGCGTGATCGTGCTGTTCTTCGGCTGGTACGGCTTCAACGGTGGCTCCACGCTCGCTGCCGTGGGTCAGGCCGAGACGATCGGCACGATCCTGATGAACACCACGATCGCTGGTGGTGCAGGCGCGCTCATGGCCGCCATCGTGAACACCCTGACCTCCGGCAAGCCCGACCCTGCCATGATCGGCAACGGCGCGCTCGCGGGCCTCGTCGGCATCACCGCCGGACCAGACCTCGCGAGCAACACCGACGCGTTCATCGTCGGCGTGATCACCGGCGCGGTGGTGGTCTTCGCGGTCTCGTTCTTCGACCGCGTGCGTGTCGACGACCCGGTGGGCGCGGTCTCCGTGCACGGCGTCTGCGGTGCCCTGGGTGTCATCTTCGTCGGGATCTACGCCCCGGCCGAGCAGGGCCTCAGCGTCATCACCCAGCTCGTCGGCGTGCTCGCGATCTTCTCGTTCTCCGCGATCACCACCGGCTCGATCTTCCTCGTGATCAAGAAGCTCGGGCACCTGCGTGTCTCGGAGCGTCACGAGCTCGACGGCCTCGACCTGCACGAGCACGGCGTCGCCGGCTACCCGGACCTCGGCCCGTCGGCCGGCTTCGGTGCGTCGACCATGACCTACTGAATCACCGCGCCAGCATCGAGCGAGCTGCGGCCTCGATCTCGGTCTCGCCGAGCAGGACGTGGCTGGCCGCGGGGCCGAGCGGGACGAAGCAGTCATCGCTCGTGACCGCCGAGACCAGGCCACGGTGACCACGCTGCAGCATCCCGAGGACGACCTCGGTGCTCACGCCAGCGGGCCCGGGGCGGGCTTCGTCGACGACCAGCACGCGTGGGACGTGCGCCGCATGCCGCCAGAGATCATCCAGCGGCAGCGGCTGGAGCCAGCGCAGGTCGGCGACGCCCACGCGGGCGCCGGCACGCTGGAGCCGGTACGCCACCCGCTGGGACATCCTGTGGCCGTTGCCGTAGGAGACGATCAGGATGTCCTCGTCACCCGGCCCGGAGATGGCGACCGTCCCCGGCTCCAGGGTCTCGTCGGGCTCCGGGTAGCGGGTGAGCCATCCGCCGTCACCCTCCTTGATGAGATCCTTCTCGTGGTAGAGCGCGATCGGCTCGATGATCACGACGACGCGTCCGTCGCGCTGGGCCAGCGCGACCGCGCCACGCAGCATCTTGGCGGCGTCGTCGCCGCGCGAGGGCACGCCGACCACGATGCCGGGGATCTCCCGGAGCGCCCCGATCGCGTTGTCGTTGTGGAAGTGGCCGCCGAACCCCTTCTGGTACGCGAAGCCGGCAATGCGCACGACCATCGGGTTCGTGTACGCCCCGTCGGAGAAGAACGACATCGTCGCGGCCTCGCCACGCAGCTGGTCGATCGCGTTGTGCACGTAGGCGAGGTACTGGACCTCGGCGATCGGCATGAGCCCGAGCAGACCGGCCCCCTGGGCGATGCCCAGGATCGTGGTCTCGTCGAGCGGCGTGTCGAAGACCCGACGGGTGCCGAACGCCTGCTGCAGCCGCGAGGTGACGCCGTAGACGCCGCCTTTGCGACCGACGTCCTCGCCGAAGACGATGACCTCGGGGCGGGTGAGCATGAGGTCGTTCAGAGCGCTGTTGATGTGCGAGGCGAGCGTGCGCTTCGACGGATGATCAGCGGCCTCGGGCGGCTCCCCGCCGAAGTGCTCAGCCCGGTCGTCGGCGTCGACCGGGAGCGGATCGTGGCGGTGCCGCAGCCCACGTCGGCTGGTCAGGCTGGCACGCACATCTCCACGGGTGGCGAGCGTCGGGGCGCCGATGACCTCATCGGCGATGGCCGCGACGTCAGTCCGGATCCCCGTGATGATCGCACGCACGACGTCGCGTGGCGCAGCGCCCACCTCGATCAGCCAGCGCGCCGTCAACGCGAGCGGATCACGACGATCGCCCTCCTCGATCTCGGCCATGCTGCGGTAGGCCATCTCGACGTCCGAGCCCGCGTGCCCGAGGAGTCGCACGACGGGGAGATGCAGGAAGACCGGCGAGCGGTGCTTGCGGACGTGGGCGATCGCCTCATCAGCTGCCGCGTGGACTGACGCGAGGTTGCCCTCAGCACGCACGTAGCGCAGGTGTGGGAGCGAGGAGTAGGACTCCTCGATCCATCGAGGCGGTGTCGGCACCGAGATCCCGAGGCCGTTGTCCTCGCAGACGAAGAGCAGCGGGGTGCCACCGCCTCGACGTGCCCCGTACCGGGCGGCGTTGATCCCAGCGAGCGCGCTCGCGTGGTTCGCGCTCGCGTCGCCGAAGGAACACACCGCGATGCTGTCGTCCGGGATGGGTCCGGACAGCCCGAGCCGACGAGTCCGCTCGATCGCGAAGGCGACGCCGACGGCCTTCGGGAGGTGTGAGGCGATCGTCGAGGTCTGCGGGATGATCCAGTCGTCGCTGCTCCCCCAGACCTTGTGACGCCCTGCGGAGACCGGGTCATCCGACGACGCAGCGCACCCGAGCAGGATGTCGCGCACCACGGTGGCCCGATCGCGTGACGCCACCCGCGAACGCGTGAGGACGAACGCGCCCGAGCGGTAGTGCAGCAACGCGGGGTCGGTCGTACGAAGCAGGCCCGCGACGACCGCGTTCATCTCGTGGCCGGCCGAGGAGATCGTGTAGTAGCCGGCGCCGACGGCCTTCAGCCGTCGCGCTGCGACGTCGATCGCGCGCGAGGTGACCTGATCAGAGAACAGGGCGAGCGCCTCGTCGGGCGTCGGGCCGCCATCACCCAGCGGGATGCCGCCGGCGGCCCCGAGCGCAGGTGCTCGCGCGCCGTCCACCGCGGCGTCGAGGCAGGCGTTGAGGGTCGCGACTCTGTCCATGCACGTGACGCTAGCCGCGTGGCGACTCGAGGCGCCGCAGCTTCGCCCGGACATCTGCGAGCTGCTGCTCCAGATCGGCACGGCTGTTGCCACCGTGCGGCGGCACGTCCACGAGGAACCGCTCGAGGTCACGGGCCTGCGAGCGGAGTCGATCGATCTCGTCTGCGGTCATGTCTGCGCCAGATCCCGCCACATCACGCGGAGACGTTCCCGGCGTGCAGCCCACTGTCCCCGACGATCCGGCTGTGGTCGCTCCGGGCCTTCTTCCGCCTCCGTGGGTGCGAGCTGCTCGAGCAGCTCGTGGCTGGCGACGAAGAGACCGCCGGTCACGGCGAGCGTGGCCATGCCGGCGACGACGAGCCGTCCTGACGTCCCGGCAGGCAGCCGGTCGCCGGCGAACAGCGCGAGGAACGCTCCGCCGACGGCCGTGGACGCGCCCACGAAACGAACTCTCCAGGACAACCTCGACGGGTCCTCACGGAAGCTCCGGGCTCGGCGGTATGCGCGCGGCGCGGAGTACAGGACGAGCACCACGCCCGCCCCGAGCGGCCACAGAGCCAGCTCGCCGTCCCACGCGACCCAGGCGGCCTGCGGGGCCAGCAGGAGGACGATGCCACGCAGGGCCCGGTCCCAGCCGGGAAGCGCGAGGACGGTCGCGAGCACCTCGAAGCTGGGCTGGAGGATCAGGGCCACCAGCACGATCGCCAACGCCGTCCCGAGGAACCCGTAAGCGATGAGGCCCCCGGCCACGACGAGCACCAACACCGCCACCCCAGCCCAGAAGGCCGCGAGGACCGCCCCGGTCGCGCCCCGGAGGAGCGTCAGCAGGTGCAGTCCGGCACGCCGGAGGTCCATGACGACCTCCCCTCAGGTCGTGGTGCGAGCGTCGCCACCACTGTGCCTCAGGCGGGCACCGTTCAGCCACCCACCGCGCTCGCCTCGCGCACGGTACGTACGCTCGGCCGGCCACCGCGACGGGAGCACCGATGGCCGCCGAACGACCGAAGTCGAACCCTGCCGCCTCGGCGAGCACGGACGCCTACGCCGAGTTCGACGGCGAGGCCCGTCGGATCTTCGCGACGTCGACGCCGGACTGGCCAGAGCCGAGCCGCGCGCCGGCAAAGGCGCCGAACGTCCTCGTGATCCTCGCCGACGACCTCGGCTACTCCGACCTCGGCTGCTTCGGCTCCGAGATCGACACGCCCAACCTCTCGACCGCCTCGCCGCGGACGGGCTCGCGTTCACGAACTTCCATGTCGCCCCGATGTGCTCGCCGACCCGCGCGTCGCTGCTCACCGGGATGGACGCGCACCGCGCCGGGATCGGCCACGTCGCCCACTCCGACGCCGGCTACCCGGGCTACGCGATGGAGCTGGCAGACAACGTCGTGACGATGGCCGAGACGCTCCGCGACGCCGGCTGGTCGACGATGATGGTCGGCAAGTGGCACCTCTGCAAGGACTCCGACAACCACGCGGCCGGCGACAAGAACTCGTGGCCGCTGCAGCGCGGGTTCGAGCAGTTCCACGGGATCCTCGACGGGTTCACGAACTTCCACCAGCCGCACCGGCTGTTCGAGGGCAACAGCGTGGTCGCGGTCGACTCCTACCCGGACGACTACTACTTCACCGACGCGATCACCGACCGCGCCATCCAGATGATCAGCGACTCGGTCCAGAACGATCCGACCAAGCCGTTCATGATGTACCTCTCGCACGGCGCGGTCCACGCCCCGCTGCATGCCAAGCCCGCCGACATCGCCGCCCACGAGGGTCGCTACGCCGCCGGATGGGACGCGATCCGTAGCGAGCGGATGCGTCGCCTGAAGGACCTCGGCGTCGTGGCGGACGACGCGGTGCTCCCGCCACGCAACCACGAGGGCGACCATGGCGTGCTCGCCTGGGACGAGCTGTCCGACGACGAGCGCACGGTCTTCGCGCGCTACATGGAGATCTACGCGGCGATGGTCGTGACGCTCGACGAGTCCACGGCCCGCGTCCGGGCTGCGCTCGAGGACCTCGGGGTGCTCGACGACACGATCATCCTGTTCACCTCCGACAACGGCGCCTCTCGCGAGGGCGCGACGGCCGGGACGTCGAGCTACCTCGAGACCCTCCTCAGCGAACCGGATGTCGCGCGTGACCTCGCCCGGCTCGACGAGATGGGTGGCCCGACGACGTTCCCGCACTACCCGCAGGGCTGGGCGATGGCCTGCAACACCCCGTTCCGGCTCTACAAGACGACCGCCCACGCCGGCGGCCATCAGGTCCCGATGATCTGGCACTGGCCCAACGGCCCGTCCGAGGTCGGCGGAATCCGTCGGCAGTACACCCACGTCACGGATGTCTTCCCGACGATCCTCGACCTCGTCGGGATCGAACGACCGTCGCAGCGACACGGCATCGAGGTGCAGGACATCGGGGGCTCGAGCTTCGCCGACGCGCTGTCGGATCCCGCCGCTCCCGAGCACCACACCGAGCAGATGACCGAGATCCAGGGCAACCGCGGCTTCTTCCGCGACGGCTGGGAGATCGTCGCGCTGCACACGCCGTGGACCCCGTTCGACGACAGCGAGTTCGAGCTGTTCGACCTGACCGCCGACCCGACCGAGTCGAACAACCTCGCGGCGACCCATCCCGAGAAGGTGACCGAGCTCGCCGACGCGTGGGACGAAGCCGCGTGGGCCGGACAGGTCTATCCGCTCGATGACGGCTCGATGGTCAAGTACACGCAGCGCCCCCCGTGGAACGACCGGTTCGCCGAACCGATCACCCTGCGCCCCGGCGGCGACACCCTCGACCGCTACCGCTCGCTGCAGCTGATCTTCCTCCGCGAGACCCGCATCACGATCGACCTCGACTGGCAGCCCGGCCAGCACGGCGTCCTCGTCGCGCACGGCGACCAAGGGGGCGGCTACGTCGTGTGGGTCGACGGCGCCGGCACCGTCACCTACGCCCACAACGCCGGCGGCAAGATGTGGCGGACCACCGTCGGCCCGCTCGCACCCGGCGCCCAGCAGATCATCGTCCACCTGGACATCCACGACGAAGCCATGCACTGGTCGGTGGCGCTCTCCACCGGCGACCTCGTCTCGGCAATCCCCCAGGTCCCGATGATCTACGGCATGGCCCCGTTCCAGGGCATCGACATCGGCATCGACCGCCGCTCGCCGGTCGACTGGAACGGCGGCTACACCCCACCAGCCCCCTACACCGGAACCCTCCGCTCGGTCCGCTACGAACCCGGCGCCCACCCGAGCACGGGCCCCCTCGCCATGGTCGAGCTCCTCCGCGCCGAAGCCGCCAAGTTCGACTGAAGCTGGAGCTGATCACGGCCGGACGGAGGTGTCCGGAACCTGCCGAATGCGACGGTCGGCTGAGTAGGGTCGAGCGTCTCGCCTCGCTGGAGCACTCCCCTGACGATCCGTCCTCGCCTCGTGTCGACCGCGCTCGCGGTGTCGCTGCTCGCGGCCGCCTGCAGCGGTGCTCCTTCCGACGCCCCCGCCGCCACGTCGAGCCTCACGCCGACGACGTCCAGCGAGCCGACCTCTCCGTCATCGTCACCGTCCGAGAACACCACCGACGAACCGTCACCAGACCCGGAACCCTCCCCCGTCGCGGCCGAGGACGCGATGCCGCCGATCGTGCGCGGCGTCTACACCACGGTGCACTCGTTCTGGGGTGAGCGCTGGGAGCGCTTGCTGACGATGGTCGAGGACACCGAGATCAACGCGCTCGTCATCGACGTCAAGGACGAGGCCGGGACGCTGCTGTGGCCCATCGACCATCCCATCGCCCGCGACGGCGGCGGTGCTGACTGGAACCCGGACCTTCCGCCACCGACCGCGAAGCTCGCGGATCTGCACGACCTCGGCGGCTGGGCGATCGCGCGGATCTCCTGCTTCAAGGACACCCGCGCCGCCAAGGCCCGCCCGGAGATGGCGGTGCAGACCGCCGGCGGCGGCACGTGGATCGCGCGCAAGGACTTCCGCTGGCTCAACCCCTACCAGGACGCCGCCGGTGACTGGTGCATCGACGTGGCGGTCGCCGCGATCGAGGCCGGCTTCGACGAGGTCCAGTTCGACTACATCCGCTTCCCGAACGGCGGCGACGGGGACATCTCCGGGATCCGGCTCCCGGGCGTTCCGGACGACCGTCCACGCGAGATGTGGCGCCACACCGACGAGATCGTCGAGTTCCTCGCTCGCGCAAGCGTCGCGGTCCACGAGGTCGGCGGGTTCGTCTCCGCGGACATCTTCGGGCTGACCACCTACGACTTCTCGTGGGACGCCGGCGGGACCGGCCAGGTGATCGAGCGCATCGCCGAGCACGTCGACGTGATCTCACCGATGGTCTACCCGTCGCACTACGGCCGTGGGAACTACGGCCTGGACCCGCATCCCGTCGACCATGCCTACGAGACGATCTGGAACTCCATGCAGGAGGCGCAGATGCGCACCCAGGGCCTGCATGCGAAGATCCGTCCGTGGCTGGAGGACTTCTCCCCGACGTGGATGGGACGCAGCAACTCCCCCGCCCGGGTCAAGGAGCAGATCCAGGCGACCTACGACAACGGCATCGACGGCTGGATGCTCTGGAACGCCGGCAACTCGTTCTCCGTCTCCGCGCTCGAGCCAGGAGCGGCGCTCACGCACGCGCTGCCGGACTTCGTCGCACCCCTGCGCACCGCCAACCCGGACAAGCCGCCGGACGACCCCAACGAGGAGCGCGACTGGCCCGGCATGCCGGAGTGCGACCAGTTCCCGGGCCGCCTGCAGATCGGCGACGGCAACCTCGCCGGCACCCGTCCGCACGAACCCGCCCCAGCGTTCGTCCCGCCGAACCCCGACGGCTCCTGTCCGAACGACGGCCGGCTCCGTCCGGCGACTCCCGAAGAGGCCGCCGACGACGTCGCACCCAGCCCGACCCCGTCGGAGTCGGAAGCAGCCGGCTGAGCAACGCGTGTCCCGATCCCGCGAAATACCGCTGAAGGGGGACACGGGTCGTTGTCCACGCAAGGCGTGTCCCGATCCCGCGGAATTCCGCGCCACGGGGACACGGGTTGCGGCGACTCAGGCCGGGGTGAGGACGGCGAAGTCGACGCCGGTGCGCTCGACGGATGCGTCCCAGAGCTTCCGGGCCGCCTCGGTGTCGGCGGCCTTCGGGTTGACGTTGGCCGTGCCAACGGGCCCGCGGGCCTCCTGCCAGCCCGTCGGGCCCCAGTAGGTCGCGCCCGCGACGTCGCTGACCGCGGCGTGGATCTGCGGAAGGGCACCGTCCGCGACGTTCGTCGCGACGACGCGGTTTGCGACGACCATCAGCGCGTCCGCGATGCGCTCCTTGATGCCGGCGCCGGACATGCGGACGCCTGCGGACTGGAGGTTCGTCGCGGTGTAGCCCGGGTGGGCGGCGACGGACCGGACAGCGACCGCGGCGTCGTCGAGGCGACGCTGCAGCTCGAACGCGAAGATGAGGTTCGCGAGCTTCGAGGTGCCGTACTCGCGCCACGAGCTGTAGCTCCGCGTGTGGACGTCGAGGTCATCGAAGTCGAGCTCGCCGTTGTGGTGAGCGCCGGACGACACGGTGACGATGCGGCCCTCGTCCGCCGCGATCAGCGAGGCGAGCACCAGGCCGGTGAACGCGAAGTGGCCGAGGTGGTTGGTGCCGAGCTGCAGCTCGAACCCGTCCTTGGTCCGCGACTCCGGCGGCAGCATGACGCCGGCGTTGTTGATGAGGATGTCGATGACCGGGTGCTGAGAGGTGACGACGCCGGCTGCGCTGCGTACCTGCGCGAGGTCGGCGAGGTCGAGCTGGAGGTACGAGGTCTGGTCGGCGAGCTCCCCCAAGGTCTCCGCGGCGGCGTCGTACTTCTCCCGTGTCCGCGCCGCCATCACGACATGCGCGCCTGCGCCCGCGAGCACCCGCGTCGTTTCGAGGCCCAGCCCCGAGTTCGCCCCGGTGATCACCACGACCTTCCCGGTCAGGTCCGGAACGTCAGCGTGCGTGAAGGCCATGGCGGGCTCCGTCAGCCGGGTGGGTCGACGAGGCCGGCCCACTCGAAATGGTGGTTGTCGGGGGTCGGGAACTCGCCGCCCCAGCGGAAGCCGTGGCGAGCGAAGGCCGCGATGACCCCCGGATGGGGTACCTCACCGCCGCCGGGAACGTCGAAGTCGACGTTGATGTCCAGCGCGATCCCCCAGGCGTGGTGGGACAGGCTGCCGTTCGGCGAGGTGCGCCGGGGGTAGTAGCAGCCGGCGTAGCGGGATCGGTCGATCTCGCCGTCGAGACCCTCGGCGACGAGATCCTCCATCACGGCCGTGAGATCCTCCATGATCGCGACGTGGCACCGGACGTTGCCGAGAACCGGGACGACCAGACGCGTGATGTTCGCACGCTCCCACGTGACCCCCATCGAGATGTCGCGGGTACCTGCCCGGTCCTCGAAGGCGAACTCCCCAAAACGTGCCTTCGTGGCAGGCAACGACAGGACGAGAGGTTGTGAGCGCTCGCCGCCGTCATCGATCAGGAGCCGGGTGAAGCCGTCGTCGAGGACTCGCTCGATCGCGTCGGCGGTCTCCGACGCGGCTGCGAGGTCGCGTGGCTGGGTGAGGGTCACGATCAGCGACGACGGTGGGTCGAAGCCGAGCAGGTCGGCGTCGTCGGGGTGCACGAGCAGCTCGGAGCTGCCGGACCGCGGGTCGCCGCGGACCGCGGAGATCACGACGTCGAGGTCATTGCCCTTGAACGTGAGCTGCATGCGGCCGCCGGTTCCGACCTCACGATGGATCGCGCCCGTCGTGGTCAGCACGACCGTTCCCGGTGCCAACCCGACCGCGGCCGCCTCCTCGGCGTCCAACGCGCGTGCGTCGAGCGGGACCATGTACCGATCGGGCAGCTCAAGCTGCTGAGCCCCGGTCTCGTCCCAGGTCCCACGCAGCCCGATCTGCTCAGAGCGCAGCGTCCGGACCGCGGCTATGTCGTCGCGTCCCGCCACGCGGGAGATCGCCTCCGTGCTCCACCCCTCGCGCTCTCGGACGAGGACCTGCACGGTCACCGCGGGTGCAGGGGTCACCGGCATCGTGGTCACGGAGAACTCGGGCGTGGTGACCGCCGCCGGATCGGCCGCAGGCGCGCACGCGGCGAGCAGCAAGCACGCGATGGCAGCCCGCGCAGCAAGGACACGTCGCGTCACCGGCACCGTTCTCCTGGTCGTCCCTGAGCAACGCTCGAGGGCGCACAAGTGTTGCACCCGAGCGGACCCTTCGGGTCAGGGCCTCAGAGGAGATGCGAGCAGTGCGCGGACCTCACCCTTCGCGGCGTCGAGGTCCGAGATGCGTCGCTCCGCCACCCCATCCCCGGAGACGAACACGAAGACCACGTCGGCGACGGTCATCCCGGTCGCCTGCTCGACGGCGAGCGCGTAGGTGGCGCCCTGGCCGCGGTAGTGCTCGAGCCGGTCGTCGATGTCGTTGAGGCGCGACGCGGTCTTGTAGTCGACGACGACGAGCGAACCGTCGGGGCGTCTGACCAGCAGATCGATGTAGCCCTCGATGGTCGTCTCGCCGATGGACGTCGCGACGTAGGACTCCCGCCAGTACTCCGACGCGACGGCCTCGCGGACGATCGGAGCGGTGATCGCAGCTCGGGCGAGCCGTGCGACGACGTCCTCGTGACCGACGATGTCCTCAGCCGCCGCCTGCCCACGGGCGGTCGCCTCGATGCCGTCGCCGGTGTCGAGGTCGACGGTCTGCAGGACCGCGTGGACGGCGCGGCCGAGCGCGGAGCCGTATCGGCCCTTGCGCCACGACGGCAGGTCCAGGTCCGGGGCGTCCTTGTCGATGCCCGCCGTGACGTCCGCCACGTGGTCGTGCTCCGGCTCTTCGGCGACAGCCTCGACGACAGCCTCGGCGACGACTTCGGTGGTGCTGGCGCGGGTTGCTGCCACGCGGTGCTGCAGCGCGGTCGCGCTCCAGGTGGAGCGCACCGCGGAGCCCGCGATCACCCGTTCGCGCTCGGCCTCCCAGGCCGTGTGGTCGAACGGTCCGGGAGCGTCAACGGCCGCAGCCGGCGCGAGCCGGCCGGGCTCGTCGAGCTCGAGGACGTCGTGCTCGGCTCGCGTGAGGCACGCATCGGCGAGCGCCGTGGCCGACGTCGGTGCGGAGAACCCGCTCTTGGGCGGCGGCTCGCGGACGAGTGAGACCACGAGGTGGTCACGCGCGCGGGTTGCTGCGACGTAGAGCAGGCGGATCCGCTCCTCGTGGTCGAGCTGCTCGTCGATCGGGACGCGGATGTCGAACTCGGGGGTGGCGATCCCGGCCTTGGCCTTCAGCGCGACCGGCTGGCCCTCGGCGCCCCAGAGGACGCGGACGCCCTTGCCGGGCCGGACCATCTTGGTGGTCATGCCGGACAGGATCGTGATCGGGAACTCGAGGCCCTTGGCGGCGTGGACGGTGAGGATCCGCACGGCGTCGTCGTCGGTCTCCGGCAGGATCGCCTCGGCGACGCGGACGGAGTCCGACGCCTGCATCCGGACCCATGACAGGTACTCGGGCAGCGACCCGTTCGTGGTCTCCGACCACAGCCGGGCCTGGTCGATGACGAACCGCAGGCGACGCCAGACGTCGCGCGGTCGGCGGGCGAGCATGCCGAGCTCGAGGAGCCGACGCTCGTCGACGATGCGCGTCAGCAGCGCCTCGGGCGTGCTCGCGTGGGCGGCCTCGTGCAGCTCGCTGAGGAACCGCAGCCCCTCGGCGACAGGATGGTCTGCCGGGGCGTCGTCGTGCAGGCGTCGGGTCGGGTCGAACCCACCGTCGTGGCTGACGACCCACGTGAGCAGGTCGTCGTCGCCGCATCCGAACACCGTCGAGCGCAGCGCGCTGACGACAGCGAGCTCATCTGCGGGGTCGAGCGCGGCGCGCAGCGTCATGATCACGTCGCGGATCTCACGCGTCGCGTAGACGAGCGAGGAGGTGTCGGCGCGGTAGACGACGCCGGCGTCCTGCAGGCTCTGCTCGAGCATCGGCAGCGACGTCCTCGCGGGGACGAGGATCGCGATGTCGCTCGGGCGTGCGGGGCGCCATCGCGGCGGCTCGTCACGCGGCGCGGTCTCGTCGCGGACGGTCCAGCCCTCGTCGAGCGCTCGGACCACCGCGTCGGCGACGAGGCTCGCCTCGTGCCAGCGGAGCTCGCTCGCGGAGGACTTCTCACGCATCTCGGCGCCAAGGACGAGGACGCCCGGTCCGACGGTCGGGTCGGCAGCGCTGGGCGCCGGGAGCAGCGGCTCGTAGGCGGGCTGCGCGTCCGTCTGCTCCCGGATCAGCTCGCCGAACGTGGCGTTGATCCAGCTGAGGATCTTCGGGCCGGACCGGAAGTTCGTCCGGAGCGCAACGGCATGATCGCCGTCGCCGAACCGCTTCGCGGCCCGCAGGTACAGCGCGATGTCAGCGCGACGGAACCGGTAGATCGACTGCTTCGGGTCGCCGACGAAGAACAGCCGACCGGGGTCGGGCTCGGCGCCTTCGGTCACCGCGTCGGGGTCGGTGCCGAGCAGCCTCGCGATCTCGAGCTGGATGGGGTCGGTGTCCTGGAACTCGTCGAGCAGCAGCAGCTCCCAACGTCGGCGCAGCGATCGCCGCACCGCGAGACCGTTCGCGCTGACGAGCATCTGGCGAGCCAGGACCAGCAGGTCGTGGAACTCAAGCTCACCGGCGGCACGCCGCTCGTCGACGGCGAGGAGCACCTCGTCACGCACGACGACGGCCAACGACTGCAGCACGGCCCCGGTGATGCTCGCCAGAACGGCGCCACGCTGCTCCTTGATGGCGATGTGGGCAGCCGTGACCTCATCCTTGCGCCCGTCCCACGAGCCCTTGGCGCCGGCCCTGCCGAACGCGAACTTCGGGCCGTGCTGCAGGAGCGTGACGAGCCCGACGGGGTCGTCGGTGAGACGTGCGAGCTCATCCGCGTAGCCCGGGAGCACCTGCAGCTTGGCGAGGAGCTTGTCCTCCGGGTCGGTGCACCACGTCATCATCTCGATGAGCGCGTCGATGTCGTCGGCGAAGGGGCGCACCATCGCGGCGACGTCCGGGACGTCCTCGATCGTCCACGGGACGGCGGCCGGGTCGAGCAGGCGGTCCCAGTTGTCGGAGAAGATCCGCATGAGCGGCTTGAGCGTTGCCTTGCCCGGGCGGGAGCGCAGCGGCAGGCCGAGCGCGTCGCTGACCAGCAGCAGCGGGCCGAGCGAAGGGTCGTCGAGGAGCTTGACGCAGGTTGCATCCCAGCGACGGTCGAACGCGATCTCGGACGCGACCTCGTCGAGCACATCGAGGTTCGGCGGCAGGCCGGCCTCGATGGCGCGTTCGCGCAGGAGCCGTCGGGCGAAGCCGTGCAGGGTGCCGATGGCGGCGACGTCGATCGCGTCGCGGGC
>RCMY010001069.1_pt1 | contig 26873 bp, 24 predicted proteins | sample 2041341 | NCBI WGS metagenome assembly RCMY01 (sample SAMN09708234, study PRJNA481090) | Marine sediment metagenome, whole genome shotgun sequencing project.
AGATCATCGAACTGCCAGCTCTGCAGGCGATCGCCGGTACTGAGGTTTTTGTATATATTGTTGTCGGGATCGTAGAGGAAATAGGAGGAATGGCTCACTGCCTTGTAGACGCATTCCCACTTTTTCTTGCTGCAATAAGACTCGTCGTTCTTACGCTTGTTCGATTTGTACTTGTGGTAGGCATAGTCGAACTGAAGCTCTTCCCATTCGACGTAGTGCAGGAAGGAATTCGCACCACGAAAGCTGCTGTTTATGGGAAACTGGTTTGAATAGGTGTTCTGACCGTCGCCCATCATGACGATGACCTTCAGCGTCTCGGATTCGTTGTAGGCAGCGGGTACCGTTCCGACGCGATCATCCACCAGCTTCGTGCCGCTTTCGTCGGTCTTGGCGTTGAGGGCAGTTTTGATGACCTCGAACTTGGGGTCCAGCAGTGCCGCGCCCCATTTCATGCCCATGTTGCCCGACGTATTCCCTTTGGCTACTAGCGCATCAATCTTGGTATGCAGATCGGATTCGCTGATTGAATACGGCAAGATCTCCGCGTTCGGCTCGTTATAGCAGGTGCGGTACACGTCGTTGAGGTTGTCAATGCCGTAGTCATATTCTGAGGTATAGATCAGCTGTGTCTGCTCATCTGCGGGATCGATCGCCGGGCTGTTGAAATCAGCGTTCGTGAATTGCAGACAAGTCGAGTAATCGTGGCGGATGTCCACGTCGAGAGACTCAATGATGTTCTCGCCGGGCGAAACGTCCCAGCTGAACGGCACGACTGAGATAACCGCGTCACCGATGGTCGCACTGTTCAGGATCGTAGTGACGAATTTCTTGCCTGCCTTCTTGAGATTGACCAGCTTGCTGTTCGAGCCCATCGAGCCTGACACGTCCAGCACCATGGCGACTTCCAGTTTTGGCACGCGCCGCTCTGCGCTTGAGGCGGCGGGGGCGCTTAGCTGGTCGACGCCGACCAGTCGCATCAGGAGGGTGTCCATCGTCATCTTAGCACTGGCGCTGAGTTTGCTGGTGTTCAGCGTCTGCACGACGTCGGCGTCTTTGATTTCGTTGAGATAGGCCGACATTTCGGCCTTGGCCATGTAATCTATCACGATATCCTTGGGACTGGATCCGAATGGCGCGCCCGCGGCGGCCAGCACGGCGGTGTCCAGGGTGTTCTGTAGACGTGCGCGCTCCATTTCATGGCGCATCAAATCGATGGCGAGGCCGCCGGCGATCAGCATCATGATCAGGACGAACAGCGTGAACACGACGACTGCGCCGTCCTCGTCGGTGCTTAAACGGCGCGCCCGTGATGCCGAAAAAACGGCTCGGGCATTGCGGATCTTGGAACTCATACGTGTCACTGTGTTACCTCGCGGTGCCGCTGGGCGGCGTTGTCGACTCGGAATTCGTCGCAAGATTGATCGCTCATCAGTGTGGCCGAAATAGGGCCAGAGATAGCGCAAATATGATGTAAACACAGTTTCTCGTAAACAATCCCAATGTCTTGGTGTCAGTGTTTCCGCCTTGGCACCAAGCGGGCTGCTCCCGGCATCAATGCGGCGTGGTGCCAAGGCTTGGCTGGACAAAAAAGGCACAGGCATTAACGATACATTTGCAAAATGCATCATAAACAGGGGGCAGCCGGGTTTTGTGCGGCGCACCAAGGAGGACTGGGATGACACCCGCCAAAGAACCGAGTTTCCGCGACTCAGTGGACCTGATGTTCAACCGCGCAGTCGCGCTGATGGATCTCGAACCGGGTCTCGAGGAAAAGATACGCGTTTGCAACGCGACCTATACCGTACGCTTTGGCGTGCGCCTGCGTGGGCAGATCCATACATTTACCGGCTATCGCAGCGTCCATTCCGAACATATGGAGCCAGTCAAGGGCGGCATCCGGTACGCCATGGGCGTCAATCAGGACGAGGTCGAGGCGCTGGCAGCGTTGATGACCTATAAATGTGCGCTGGTCGAGGCACCTTTCGGCGGCTCAAAGGGTGGTTTGCGCATCGATCCGCGCGAGTGGGACGAATTTGAACTGGAGCGCATCACGCGCCGCTTTGCCTATGAGCTGATCAAGCGCGACCTGATCCATCCCAGCCAGAACGTCCCGGCTCCCGACATGGGCACCGGCGAGCGTGAGATGGCGTGGATAGCCGACCAGTACAAGCGCATGCACACCACCGACATCAACGGGCGTGCCTGCGTCACCGGCAAGCCGATCAACGCTGGCGGCATCCAGGGCCGGACAGAGGCGACGGGGCGCGGCGTGCAATACGCGCTGCAAGAGTTCTTTCGCCACCCCGAGGATATCAAGGCCGCTGGCCTGTCGGGGACACTCGACGGCAAGAAGGTCATCGTGCAGGGCCTCGGCAACGTAGGCTATCACGCGGCCAAGTTCCTGTCCGAAGAGGATGGCTGCCTGATCACCGCAATTATTGAACGTGATGGTGCGCTGATTGACGAAAGCGGCCTGAATGTCGAAGAGATCCGCAACTGGATTGCCAAACATGGCGGCGTCGACGGATATCCCGCCGGCAGGTACATTCGCGATGGCTCCAAGGCGCTGGAAAACGACTGCGATATCCTGATCCCCGCCGCGATGGAGGGCGTCATCAACATTTCGAACGCTGCGAACATCACCGCACCGCTGATCATCGAGGCGGCGAATGGCCCTGTCACGGCAGGCGCCGACCAGATCCTGCGCGAGCGGGGCTGCGTTATCGTCCCCGACATGTTCGCCAACGCGGGTGGTGTCACGGTCAGCTACTTCGAGTGGGTCAAGAACCTCAGCCACATCCGCTTCGGCCGGATGGGCCGCAGGCAAGAGGAGTCGCGCCACCAACTGGTCGTCGACGAACTGGAGCGCCTGAGCGGTGACAAGCAGCTGGGATGGACCCTCAGTCCCGACTTCAAGCAGCGCTACCTGCGCGGCGCGGGTGAACTCGAGCTGGTGCGCTCGGGCCTCGACGACACGATGCGCGCCGCTTACCAATCAATGCGCGAGGTGTGGCACGGTCGCGATGACGTAACCGATCTGCGTACGGCGGCCTATCTCGTGTCGATCGGCAAGGTGGCTGACAGCTATCGCGCCCTCGGCCTCTAGGCCGGGCGCCGCCGCCGGGTGGCAGCCGGAATTTCTATGAAACTCCGGGGTGGAAAAGATGAGTTTTCCACGCTTCTTGCGCGCTCGGCGGCGCACTTCGTTTCCGGATGCGCTGATTCAGTGCAACCGGAACAGTTGCGGGAACGTTGAACTGTGTGAGCCACTTGAGGCGCACCCGTTTACCGTCCCGTAGTTGAAAGGAAGGATATACATGACCCGTTTCGCCCTCTTCGCTCTTCTTCTCACGCTGGCCGCGCCTGTGCTGGCTGATGACGCCCGCGATCGGGGATGCGCCGCGACCACGGCAATCGTGGCCGAAGCCGTGGCCATGCGGGCGAAGGGCACGACGCAAGTTCAGGCTCTCAAAGCCCTGCAGGCGGGTGATCTGGATGCCAAATACGCCGCTACTGTGCCCCCGCTGGTCGACTGGGTCTATTCTTTGCCGCAGGACCAGCTGACGAATGAGGCCGCCGCCGCCTACAACGACGCTTGCCTCGCTCAGCTCAAGTAGTCGCTGTCGCATTTTTCAGGCAGTGTCGGCATTGGCATGATGCCCCGTGAGGCACCTGCCGCACCAGCTGCTGCAAGCGCCCGGAACCGCAGTTCGGCCCAGTTGACGCGGACGCTGTCGCAGAAGCCCTTGGCGTGGCGCGCGACTCGCCCCATATTGCGCACATGTCCTTGCCCCCCGGTTTCCTTGATGAGCTGCGTACGCGCACGTCCCTGACCCAAGTGGTCGGGCGAAAGGTCATGTGGGACAATCGCAAATCAAACCAGGGTAAGGGCGACATGTGGGCGCCATGCCCGTTCCATCAGGAAAAATCCGCCAGCTTTCACGTCGATGATCGCAAGGGATTCTATTATTGCTTTGGCTGCCACGCCAAGGGCGACGCCATCAGCTTTGTGCGCGAGACCGAAAATGTTGAGTTCATGGAGGCGATCCGCATCCTTGCCTCCGAGGCCGGGATGCAAATTCCCGAGCGTGATCCACAGGCGCAGGCCAAGGCGGACCGCCGCACGCAACTGGCGGGTGTCATGGAGCAGGCGCAGCAGCATTTCCGCCTGATGCTCAAAACCGCCGCAGGGGCCGAAGCGCGCGATTATCTGGGTCGTCGGGGCCTCGACGACGCGACGCAGGAGCGCTTTGGCATCGGCTTTGCGCCTCAGGCGTGGCAGGATTTGTGGGATCATCTGACCGGCAAGAATGTCGAGCCTGATCTGATCATGGGCTGCGGCCTTGCCCGCCCATCGCAAAAGGGCGGCACGCCATATGATGTGTTCCGCGGCAGGATCATGTTCCCGATCCACGACGCGCGCGGGCGCGTTATCGCCTTTGGCGGACGTGCGATGGACCCCAATGACAACGCTAAATACCTCAATTCGCCCGAGACCGAGCTGTTCGATAAATCCCGCACGCTCTACAACTACGGCCCCGCGCGCGAGGCGGCGGGCAAGGGGCAGCCGCTGATCGTGGCCGAGGGTTACATGGACGTGATCGCGCTGGCACAGGCGGGGTTCGGCGCGGCGGTCGCGCCGCTGGGCACGGCGGTGACTGAGGCGCAGCTGGCGCTGATGTGGCGCGCGGCGGACGAGCCTGTCATGGCGCTGGACGGCGACCGCGCGGGGCTGGCGGCGGCGCAGCGGGTGATTGATTTGGCGCTGCCGCTGCTCGAGGCGGGCAAAAGCCTGCGATTTGCCCTCATGCCCGAGGGGCAGGATCCTGACGACATCCTGCGTACGCAGGGCGCCGGGGCTGTTCGGGCCCTGCTTGAGGCGGCGCAACCCATGGTGAGCCTTTTGTGGCAGCGCGAGACGGAGGGCCGCGACTTTGACAGCCCCGAGCGGCGCGCGGCGCTCGACAAATCCTTGCGCGCGGCTATCGGGCTGATCCGTGACGCGTCCATTCGGGGGCATTACGGTCAGGCGATAAAGGACCTGCGCTGGCAGTTGTTCTCTGGTCGCAAGGCGGCATCGCGCCAGCCCGGAGGTCAAGGCAATCGGGGGCAGGGGCGCTGGGCCAAGCCTGATCTTTCGGCGCGCGCGAGCACAAAATCCTCGCCCCTCGCTCGGTCCGATCCGCGCCAGCATGATCACATGCGCGAGGCGGTGATCCTCGCCGCCTTTATCTCGGCCCCCGGCATCCTAAATGAATTCGAGGGCGCGCTGGAGCGGCTCGACTGCTTTGATCCGCTGCACGCGCACCTGCGTGATCTGATTGTGCACCACGGCGGACTCGGCGCCGAGCCTCTGGCTGACGCGATCGCCGCTGCACTGGGGGCGGACGCTCTTGAAAAACTGCTGGCGCTTCCCCATGTCGCACTCACGCCACCTGTGCGCAGCCCGGGAAATGCTGCGCTGGCGAAAATGACAGTGGCCGAGGAACTGGCCAAGATTGCCGCGACGCGCGGCCTTCAGGCCGAGATCGTCGATGCAGCCGAGGACATGATGGGGGTCGCCGACGAGGCCGTGACTTGGCGTCTGGGACAGGCTGCGGAGGCGCGCAACCGGGCCGTACGCAGCGAGCATGAGGATCGCGCCGAATACGACCTGGCCGACAACGGCGCACGCATCAATCGCGGCGAGCGCGAGGAATTTGACGCGCTGCTGGACAGGATTACATTTTCGAAACCTCACCGATGAATTGATTTTGGTGAGGTTCAGGTAAGGAAAACACGGTAAACAGGTTGCGAATCACTTCTGCGCAGGGGTGATTCGCGAATCGCTATGCGCGCGGTACGAATCACGCGCCTGCCACTCAGGAGACCTATATGGCCGCCAAGGACACCGACGACCGGAAGCCCGACGATCAGGACGCAGAAATGTCCCTGGACATGAGTCAGGCGGCGATCAAGAAGATGATCGGCGATGCGCGTGAGAAGGGATTCATCACTTACGATCAGCTTAACAAGGTGCTGCCACCCGATCAGGTCAGCTCGGAGCAGATCGAGGATGTGATGTCGATGCTGTCCGAAATGGGCATCAATATCATCGAGAACGACGAGGTTGAGGACGAAGAGCAGCGTGGCACTGCCGTCGCCGAGGTCGGTCGCAGGGGCGAAATCACGCTTGGCTCGGGCAAGGAAGAAAAGCTGGATCGCACGGACGATCCGGTGCGCATGTATCTGCGTGAAATGGGCAGTGTCGAACTGCTCAGCCGTGAGGGCGAAATCGCCATCGCCAAGCGGATCGAGGCCGGCCGCAACACCATGATCGCGGGCCTGTGCGAAAGCCCGCTGACCTTTCAGGCCATCACAATCTGGCGGGACGAGCTGGTCACCGAGGATATTTTGCTGCGCGACGTCATCGACCTTGAGACGACGTTCGGCAACCAGTTGGAGGGCGAGGGTGAAACCGTCGTCGAGGCCGCTAATGTCGCCGGCGCGCCATCATCCACCAAGGAGGACGGCGCTGAGCTGGACGCCGATGGGAACCCTATCGAGGCCGCTGACGACGACGACGATGACGAGGATGAGCAGGCCAACATGAGCCTTGCCGCGATGGAGGCCGCGCTGAAGCCTTCAGTGTTGGAGACACTGGACCACATCGCGGATGATTATCTCAAGCTGGCAGAAATGCAGGACAGCCGGATTTCGGCCACGCTGAACGAGGACGGCACGTTCTCGGCCAAGCAGGAAGATGTCTACCAGATTCTGCGTAGTGAGATTGTCGTGCTGGTCAATTCGTTGCACCTGCATAACAACCGCATTGAGGCGCTGATCGACCAGCTATACGGCATCAACCAGCGCATCATGATGATCGACGGCGCGATGGTGAAGCTGGCCGATCAGGCCCGCATTAACCGGCGCGAGTTCATAGACGAATATCGTGGTCGCGAGCTGGACCCGACTTGGTTGGACGACATGTCGAAAAAGCCCGGTCGCGGCTGGCAGATGCTGCTGGAGCGCTCGAATGAAAAGGTGACCGAACTGCGCGCCGATATGGCCCAAGTGGGTCAGTATGTCGGTCTGGATATTTCCGAATTCCGCCGCATCGTCGGGCAGGTTCAAAAGGGCGAGCAGGAAGCGCGGCTGGCGAAAAAGGAAATGGTCGAGGCGAACCTGCGTCTGGTGATTTCCATCGCCAAGAAATATACCAATCGCGGGCTGCAATTCTTGGACCTCATCCAAGAAGGCAATATCGGTCTGATGAAGGCCGTTGACAAATTCGAGTATCGCCGCGGCTATAAATTCTCGACTTATGCGACTTGGTGGATCCGTCAGGCCATCACGCGCAGTATCGCCGATCAGGCCCGCACCATCCGCATCCCCGTGCACATGATCGAGACGATCAACAAGCTGGTGCGCACTGGCCGCCAGATGCTGCACGAGATTGGGCGCGAGCCAACCCCCGAAGAACTGGCAGAAAAGTTACAGATGCCGCTGGAAAAGGTCCGCAAGGTGATGAAGATCGCCAAGGAACCGATCAGCCTTGAGACGCCCATCGGTGACGAGGAAGACAGCCAGCTGGGCGATTTCATCGAGGACAAGAACGCCGTTCTACCGCTGGATTCCGCCATTCAGGACAACCTCAAGGAAACGACAACGCGCGTTCTGTCGTCGCTCACCCCGCGCGAAGAACGGGTTCTGCGGATGCGTTTTGGCATCGGCATGAACACCGATCACACGCTTGAGGAAGTCGGCCAGCAGTTTTCGGTGACCCGCGAGCGTATCCGCCAGATCGAGGCCAAGGCGTTGCGCAAGCTCAAGCATCCCAGCCGCTCGCGCAAGCTGCGTTCGTTCTTGGATCAATAAGGGCGCTGCTTCTCTCTGACGCGGAGAATTTTAAGAATTTTCCGCGTCGGCGTTTATCCGCCGTGAACTTTTTGCCGGTTAACATGTTGTGTTTCCAGATGAAAGGAAAACACAATGAAACGCTTTATCGTCATCGCCGCCCTTTGCGCCCCTGTTGCGGGACTGGCAACGACATTCGACAGCACGGCCAAGTCGACGCAGACCTTTGAAATCAGAGTGTCGCAAGATCAACTGGCAGAGTGTCAGCAAACCCTGCGGGAACTTCGTCAAAAGCCAGTCGTGACCGATGGGGGTTGGACGTTGCCGTCCTTCATGAAGGATGACGACCTGCCGCAGTCAGTTTGCGTTGTAAAAGCGTAAAATCGTAAAGCCTATCTGTGCCCAAACCTTTGACTTGGGCACAGATAGGGGGCTCGACCATTAGGACGCGCCTAAATTTCTACAATGGCGATGTCGTCCATCGGAATGTCAAATTCATGCGGATAAATGGTTTCCATCCGCTGCTGCGCATAACCCACACCGATCACCCTCGGCTCATGCCCACACTCCCTAAGCGCTGCCAGTGTGCGATCGAAGAAACCTCCGCCATATCCCAGCCGAAAATTCTGTTGATCCAGCCCGACAACCGGCGCCAGCACGATGTCGGGTGCAACAACCTTTGCCGTGTCCGAAGGGATGGGAATATTCCAGACCCCCCGCTCCAACTTCGCACCTTCCTCCCACAGCCGGAATTCCAGAGGCGTCGCCTTGGCGACGACCACCGGCAGCGCCAGCGCAGCGCCCTTGGCCCGGCAGGCGGCGGCCCACTGGCGCAGATCAGGTTCGCCGCGAAAAGGCCAATAGAGAGATATGGTGCGCCCCGACACGTCGCCCAACATACCGTCTAGCTTCTCGGCCAGCTGGATGTCGGCGGCTTGGCGGTCGGCGACGGGAATCGCTTGGCGCGCTTCGATCAGTTCGGCGCGCCGGGCCTTACGCCATTCGGCAAGATCGGTGGGCTGGGTCTGCATCCTGTGGCTCCTTGTGGATTGGCGCCGGGTCAGCCGTTCGGCATCAGGGCGATCTCCTGCACGTTGGCGTGGCGGGGCTGATCTAGTGCGTAGACCACAGCGTTCGCCACATCTTGGGGCTTCAGCTTGTCAGGTTTCGGCTGGTCGAAAAAGGGGGTATCGACCATGCCCGGCGCGATCACCGTGCAGCGCCCGCCCCATTCGCGCATGTCCTGCGCCATGTTCCCGGCCAGACCATGAACAAACCATTTCGACGCCCCATAGATCGACCCCGAAATATGCACGCGCCCGGCGGCCGAGCCGGTCAGCACGAAATGACCCTTGGTCTTCTTCAGCTCCCCGTAGGCGGCCTTGAGCGTCAAAAGCACGCCCATGATATTGATGTCGATCATCTGGCGCCATTCGATCGGGTCGCCCTTTTCGATGCCGGGGGTATCCAATCCCGTGCCGGCATTGGCAAAGACGGCGTCGATCTGGCCAAACTCCTTGGCTGTCCGGTCGATGGCCGTCTGGATCGTGGCGAGGTCAGTCACGTCGCCGGGAACGGCCAGCGCGCGGCCTGTGCCGATCTCATCCGCCAGCGCGCTTAGTTTGTCTTCGCTGCGGGCAAATAGGGCGACGCGCCATCCGGCCTCGGTGGCCTTACGCGCCGTTTCTGCGCCGATACCTGATGATGCGCCGGTGATGAACAGAACTTTGTCGGCCACGATGAAAACTCCTTTGAATATATGTCATCTGCCCAACGCGCCGGGCGGCGCGAAAGGTCCATCGTCAGCATCTGGCCATCTGCATCTGGGGGTGAGATTTCGCCTCTACCCAAAACCTTGCGGCTGACCTATAGTGCCTGTGGATAATTGGGCGTCAGACCCAATCCCGAGAGGCAGAGAAGAGAAAGGGACACGCCGATGCGGTGCCCGTTTTGCGGAAATATTGAAACACAGGTCAAAGATTCACGTCCCGCCGAGGAGCACGTGTCGATCCGGCGGCGTCGGTTCTGTCCGGGGTGCGGAGGGCGGTTTACCACTTATGAGCGGGTGCAATTGCGCGATCTGGTCGTGGTCAAGACAAATGGTCGCCGCGAGAATTTCGACCGAGACAAGCTGGAGCGGTCCATCCGCATCGCTTTGCAGAAACGCCCCGTCGAGCCTGAGCGCGTCGAGCAGATGATTTCCGGTATCGTGCGCCGGCTCGAGAGCATGGGCGATACCGACATCCCGTCCAAAACCGTCGGCGAGATCGTGATGGAAAGCCTCGCGAGGATCGATACGGTCGCTTATGTGCGTTTTGCCAGTGTTTACAAGAACTTCCAGGCAGCAGATGATTTCGACAAGTTCGTGAGTGAGCTGCGTCCCGAAACCCTGACCGGGGCCGAGAAGCCCGAGACGTGAGCGCTGCTGCCGACATGCGCCACATGCGCAGTGCGCTGGCGCTGGGTCGGCGGGGGCAAGGCAACACTTGGCCAAACCCGGCTGTTGGTTGTGTGATCGTTCAGGGCGAGCGGGTCGTCGGGCGCGGCTGGACACAGCCGGGCGGGCGGCCTCATGCGGAAACGCAGGCGTTGGCGCAGGCGGGTGCAACTGCGCGGGGTGCCACGGCCTATGTCACGCTGGAGCCTTGCGCGCATCACGGACGCACGCCCCCCTGCGCTGAGGCGCTGGTGGCGGCAGGCGTGACGCGGGTGGTCATCGCCTGCAATGATCCCGACCCGCGAGTGGCGGGGCGAGGGCTTGCGATCCTGCGCGCAGCTGGGGTCGAGCTGCAGACTGGCGTGATGCAGGCCGAGGGCGCGCGCGATCTTGCCGGATTTTTTAGTCGCATCAGACGCGGTCGGCCTGAAATCCTGCTGAAACTTGCCACGTCCTTTGACGGGCGCATTGCAACGGCGAGTGGCCAGTCTCGTTGGATCACTGGTCCAGAGGCGCGGCGCGGCGTTCATGCGATGCGCGCGCGCCACGATGCGGTGATGATCGGCGCGGGCACGGCGCGCGCGGACGATCCGATGCTGACCGTGCGCGGCATGGGTGCAGTGCGCCAGCCGGTGCGCGTGGTCGTGGCGCGAACGCTGGATTTACCGCAGATTTCACGTCTCGCGTCCAGCGCGCGAGAGGTGCCATTGTGGCTGCTTCACGGTCCCGAGGCCAAGGCCGATGCGATCACCGCGTGGCAAGACCTTGGGGCACGGACGCTGGCCTGCGCAGAGGGCGCGGATGGGTTGGACATGAGCGTCGCGATGCAGGCTCTGGGTGCGGCGGGGCTGACGCGCGTTTTCTGCGAAGGCGGCGGTGCTTTGGCGGCGTCGCTTTTGCATGCGGATCTGGTGGACAGGCTGGCGGCATTTACTGCTGGGCTGGCGCTGGGCGGGGACGCGCGCGCGGCGGTGAGCGCCCTGGGCTTTAATGAGCTAAAGGAGGCCCCCCGCTTTGCGCTGGAAGATTTGCGCGCGGTGGGCGGTGATGTGCTGTCCCTTTGGTACCGGACCTGAGGCAAGCGCTAGATTTTGAGTATTTTTAGAACGATGAAGGCCGGGTGCGTCAGCGATGTTGGCCCAAGCGCGGTGCGTCGCCGCCGATGCAATGCAGCGTTTCATGCAGGGTAAGGTGGCCTTTGGAAAGGTCACAGCAAGGGATTGGTGCCGGATATTGGGTTGACTGTGGGACGGGCGTCATCGCTATGCGCCCGCCATTTCGCAGATATCGCATCGTCACGGCGGGTGTCAAATGGGGGCGAAGCTCTTGTTTGCGGGGCTATATTGCTCGACCCGCCCCTCACCAATATCCATCCAGAGGCCGTGCAGCGTCAGCATGCCCTTTTCCATAGCCTCGGCAACGAAGGGAAAAGTTGTGAGGTTGTCGAGCGAGACCAGAACTGCCTCCTTCTCCAGCGCGCGAGCGCGCTCGTCGTCGTCGACAATATCCGCGACACGGTCGTAGCTAGGGCGTAGAATGTCGATCCAGCGGCCGACAAAGCTGTTCGGCGCGTCCAGCGCCGGGGAGTTCCCCGAACACATCTCGTCGCAGCCCTTAATGCCGCCGCAGTTAGAGTGGCCCATGACAATCACATGCGCCACCTTCAACACGCAGACGGCATATTCGACCGTTGCCGAGGTGCCGTGCTGACCGCCGTCGGACGTGTAGGGCGGTACGAGATTGGCGATGTTGCGATGGATAAAGAACTCACCCTGATCCGCGCCAAAGATGGACGTGACATGAACACGGCTGTCGCAGCACGAGATCATCATCGCGCGTGGATGCTGCCCCTCTTGGGCCAGAGTGCGATACCAGCTCTCGTTTTCGGTGTAAGCGGTCGCTTTCCAGCCGTGATAACGCTGGATCAGATAGGGCGGCAGGGGGCGGGCTTGCAGCAATTTCTGGTCCTTTCGGCGACGATGTTACTGGATGGGATAAACCGTATTCGCGTCGAATTCGAGCGATAAAACGTATAGTGGGAAACCTTTTGGGAAGGTCTGACAGGCAGGTTGTCCTTGCCGGGCGCGCTGTGGGGCGGGCCGGGCGGAATGCAGGAATTCGGGGTGAGACCGTGGAACAGGTAACGATGCTGAAACAAAAAGAGGTGGTGCGGCTCAATCCGGACCGTCTGGAAGAGCTGTATGCGCAGTTGGGCGAGGCCGGGGCCGAGGACGTTGTGTGCCGCGCGCTTGAGGAACTGGCCGTGCGCCTTTCGCATACCGAGCGGTGCCACCGCGAAGGGCGACTGGCCGACATGCGCAAATCGGCGCGCAGCCTTGTCGCGATTTCCGATCAGATCGGGATGCAGGCTTTGGCGCGCGTGGCTGGTGACGTGGCTATATCGGCTGATAACAACGATATGGTCGCTATCGCGGCGACGCTGTCGCGCCTGTTGCGCATTGGCGATTCCAGCCTCAGTGAGGTGTGGGAGATGCAGGACCTGTCGATTTGATGGCTTGCGGGTGCTGGCAGGGCGATTAGGCTGGGCGTGATATTGGCATGGCCCACGCTGGGGCTATCCAGACACCGACAAGAAAGGTCGCCCTTACATGACGCCCGCACAGCCCACCCCGCGCCGCCTTGCCTTCGCCACCGATTCAGATGCAGCGATCCCGCTATATGTGATTGAGGCGGATCAGCTTGATGACTGGTTAAAAGGGCAGGACGATGCAGTGCGTGCTTGGGTCCACGCCAGCGGGTTCAAGGCTGCGCTGGGCGCCAATTTGCTCGTGCCGGGCGCGAATGGCGCGCCTAGGATGGCGTTGGCTGGCTATGGCACTACTGCGGCGCGGGCGCGTGGGCGCTTTCATCTGGCAGCGGTCGCCTCTGCCCTGCCCGAAGGCACCTATCGGCTCAAGGGACTAGACACGGTCCGCACCCAAGAAGAGGCGCTGGGCTGGCTGCTGGCCGGCTACGCGTTTGACCGTTACCATGACCAGAGCGGCGCTACGGCGCAGCTAGTCGCGCCCGACGGTGTCGATGCCGCCCGGCTGGAAGTGATCGCCGAGGGCGAGGCACTGACCCGCGATCTGATCAACACGCCGGCGAATGACATGGGGCCTGACGCGCTTGAGGTGGCCTGTGCAGACCTCGCCGCCCGGTTTGGTGCGGGAATCGACGTGACACGCGGTGACGATCTACTGGTGAAAAATTTGCCGCTGATCCATGCGGTCGGGCGCGCGTCGGACCGCGTCCCGCGCCTGATCGACATGAGTTGGGGCACGAACGGCCCCGCGCTGACGCTGGTGGGCAAGGGGGTGTGCTTTGACACTGGCGGTCTGAACCTCAAGCCGGGGGCCAGCATGGGCCTGATGAAAAAGGATATGGGCGGCGCGGCAACCGTGCTGGGTCTGGCGCATATGATCATGGCGCTGGATCTGCCAGTACGCCTGCGCGTGCTGATTCCGGCGGTGGAAAACGCGGTCAGCGCCAATGCGATGCGGCCCGGCGATATCCTGACAGCGCGCGACGGCAAGACGATAGAGATCAACAATACCGACGCCGAGGGCCGGCTCGTTCTGGCCGATGCGCTGGCACTTGGGGCCGAGGGCGCGCCCGATTTGATGATCTCGATGGCTACCCTGACCGGCGCCGCGCGCGTGGCGGTGGGGCCGGACCTCGCCCCTTACTATACCGATGATCCCACGCTGGCCCAGGCGATCGAGGCGGGCGCGATTGAGGCTTCTGATCCGGTTTGGAGGATGCCGTTTCACGCGCCCTACGAGACGATGATCGAGCCTGGGATCGCCGATCTAGACAACGCGCCCAAGGGCGGTTTTGCAGGTTCGATCACAGCCGCACTTTTCCTCAGGCGCTTTGCAGGCGATGCGCGCTACGCGCATTTCGACATCTATGGCTGGAATCCCACCGCCGCGCCCGCCCGACCCAAGGGCGGCGTTGGCATGGGCGCGCGCGCCTTGTTGGCCGCATTGCCAGAGGCGCTGGATCTGTGAGCGATCCGCGCCTGACGCCCGCCAACGCGCGCATCGCGCACCAATCACTGCGCGGGCAAGTGCAGAGCGCCGAATTCACCGCCGGGGTGGCGCGGCAGGTCGCGGTGCCCGTGGCCGACCTGTCGCTCGTGCCGGGCGGCGCGCGGACGCGCCAGTGGTTGATGGGTGCTCCGGTCACCTGTTTTGAAGTTCACGCGGGCGATGCCTTTGTGCAAGGCGAGGACGGCTATGTCAGCTACTTGCCCGAGGCGGCGCTTGCCGACACCCTCGCGCCGACCCATTGGGTCAGCGCGCGAGCCACCCATGCCTACAGCGCGTCCGACCTCAAATCGCCCGAGCGTGTCACGCTCAGCCACCTGTCGCGCGTTGCCGTTACAGCGCAGACCGGCACTTGGGCCGAAACGCCGCTGGGCCATATTCCTGTGCAGCATCTCTCGGCGCTGCCGATGACGCAGGCCGATCCGATCGCCGTCGCCCAAATGTATCTCGGCACGCCCTATCTCTGGGGCGGCAACTCGGCCTTCGGGATCGATTGCTCTGGCCTTGTGCAGGCAGGCTGCCGCGCCTGCGGTATAGACTGCCCCGGCGACAGTGACCTGCAAGAGGCCGCGCTGGGCCGTCCGTTGAGAGACGGCGACACGGCGCAGCGTGGTGATCTGATATTCTGGCGGGGTCACGTCGCTTGGGTGCTGGACGGCGCGCATATTCTCCATGCCAATGCTCATGCCATGGCCGTTTCGATCGAGGGGTTGGAGCGCGCAATTACCCGTATCGAGGCTGACGGCGGCGGCGCCGTTACAGTAAGAAAACGTCTTCAAATTCAGGGAATCAGGCCGTGACCGATACATTCTTTCATCCACCCTCCGGCTCTCAGTTGCCCCGATTTGCCGGCGTTCCGACTTTCATGCGCCTGCCGCATGTGCCACCCGGTCACGAGCGTTTCGCCGAGGTCGAAATTGGCATTATCGGCGTGCCGTGGGACAGCGGCACGACGAACCGCCCAGGCCCCCGGCACGGCCCTCGCCAGTTGCGCGACATGTCTTCGATGATGCGCGCGCAGAACGGCGCGACCGCTGTGCGCCCGTTCGAGGCCGCCCGCTGCGCTGATCTGGGCGACGTGCCGCCAAACCCCGTGGACATTCAGGACGCCATGGCGCGCATCACCGCATTCTACGCGGATGCTATCGCTGCTGGCATAACGCCGCTCACCGCCGGGGGCGATCACCTCAGCACACTGCCGATCCTGCGCGCAGTTGCAGCGTCTGGCCCCGTCGGTCTGATCCAGTTTGATAGCCACACCGACCTCAACGACAGCTATTTCGACGGGCAGAAATACACCCACGGCACGCCGTTCCGCCGCGCCATCGAAGAGGGGCTGGTCGATCCCAATCGCTTTGTCCAGATCGGCATTCGCGGCACGATGTACGACACCGAAGACCGCGACTTTGCTGCCGCAAACGGCATCCGGCTGATCCCTGTCGAGGAGTTCCATGTGCGTGGTCCCGCCGAAATCATGGCCGAAGCGCGCGAGATAGTGGGCACAGATCCGACTTACATCACCTACGACATCGACTTCGTCGATCCCGCCTTTGCCCCCGGCACAGGCACTCCCGAGGTGGGCGGACCGAACAGCTATCAGGCGCTGCAAGTCGTGCGTGAACTGGCTGGCGTCAACATCGTTGGCGCCGATATGGTCGAGGTTTCTCCGCCCTTTGACGCTTCCGGGGGCACCGCCCTCTTAGGCGCGACGATCCTGTTCGAGCTGCTCTGCCTTATGGCCAGCGCCGACCTGTCCGGCGCCTGAACAGGCAGAAATAGCCGGCCCGTCTTCGGCGGCGACACTTTCATCGGCCTCAAAATACGCGAGTTGCGCCCGCTCATTCGTCAGGCAGAACCTTGCCGGGATTAAGAATACCGTTCGGATCGAGCGCCTTTTTGATGGCGCGCATCGCCGCCAGCGCGGCAGGGTTCTTGTAACGCGCCATGCTCGCCCGCTTGCTCAGGCCGATCCCGTGCTCGGCCGAGAAGCTGCCACCGAGGGCCAGCGCGGCGTCCTCGACCGCATCGCCGATTTGCTGGCATAGCGCCTCGTCCGGTCGTGTGGGAAAGACGCCCAAGTGCAAGTTACCATCGCCCAGATGAGCGACAGATACGTCGCGCGCGCCCGGATCGAGGTGCGCGATGATGGCGGCCACCTCGTCCAGAAATTCCTGCATCCGGTCGACTGGCACGGCAATGTCGCGGTCGGCATATGGCTCATGCAGGGTGATGACCTCGGCGGCAGCCTCGCGCCGGGCCCACATTTCGCTGCGCTGCGCCTCGTTCTGGGCGACGACGGCATCCAGAATCGCGCCCTCCTCAAATAGCGCGCCCAGCACGCCTTCCAGATGCGCGGCGATGGGGATCTGACCGTCTGCGCCCGGCTCGGCATCGCGCGGAGCGATGGCGCCGACCTCGACCAAGATGTTGACGTCATACGGCTGGTCGAAGGGCTGGCGATGTGTCGGCGACAGCTCCATATACGTCTCGACATAGGCGCGGGGCATGTATTCGAACGCCTGCACGGCGCCGCCCGTTTCCAACTGTAGACGGTTCAGCAGGTCCAGCGCATCCGAGACCGACCGTACGGCGACCATCGCGGTCGCGTTGGCCAGTGGTGCAGGATGCAGCTTGATCACTGCGGCGGTGATAATGCCCAGCGTGCCCTCGGCGCCGATCAGCAGGTGGCGCAGGTCATAGCCGGAATTGTCCTTGTGCAACTGGCGCATCAGATCGACGATCTCGCCAGTCGGCAGCACCGCCTCAATCCCGAGGCACAGATCGCGCGTGTTGCCATAGCGCAGCACGTTCGAGCCGCCCGCGTTGGTCGACAGCGCCCCGCCGATCATGGCCGATCCGCGCGCGCCGAAAAACAGTGGAAAGATCAGGCCGTGTTCGGCCACCGCATCATGGATGCTGGACAGGATCGCGCCCGCCTCGACGATGGCGATGCGACCTGCGGGACGGATTTCGCGGATCTTGGACATGCGCGCGACCGACAGCAGCAGCGCGCCGCCCGCTTCGGTGGCGTCAGTCAGTCCGGTATTGCCCGCCTGTGGCACGATCGGCGTGCCAGTTTCATTCGCCAGCTTGACTATGGCCGATATTTCCTCGGCCGAACCGGGGCGCAACACCGCCAGCGGCGTGCCGCGGGGATGGCCGGACCAATCGCTGGCGTAGCCTGCCATGTCGTCCCCGGTAAGGACGTTGGCGGCGCCGATGATATCGCGAATTTTGTCCAGCATGGTCTAGAACGCCTTGAAGGTCAGGGTGGTTTCGGTCCGCTCGATATGGGTGATATCGAGCAGGTTGACGTTGATGAACTTGCCCACATCCTCAGCATCGGGAATGTAGAGCTTAAGCAATAGATCGAACGGCCCAGAGGTCGAATACAGCTCGGAATGGACTTCGCGCAGGGCGATTTCCTCGGCCACCTTGTAGGAGGTGCCGGGCTTGCAGCGGATGTTTATGAAAACGCAGCGCATCGGATGTTTCCTTTTCTAAAATGCGTCACAGACGCATGTGACGCGCGCGCGCGCCGCGTTCGATCGCGGCGGCGTGCAGACGGTCGAGGTTCAGCTCGTAGCGGATCTCTTCCAGCAGGCGCAGCTCACTGTCGGCGAGGGTGCCATCAGCGGCGGCCACGTCGCAGGCCAGCGCATAGGCCGTTTCGAACAGGCGCTCGGGCAGGCTCTCGCGGATGAGGCCAAAGAGAGCGTCGAGGCCGTCCTCGTCCGAGAAGAGGTCGAACACCGTCTGCGCGATGATGTTGATACGGTCCGCATCGTAATCGCCAAAGACGGGCAGGTTGTTCACCGCGCTTTCGATCTTGACCAGCTCGGCTGTGCGGATCTGCTCGTCCGAGGCCGAGACCGCGATCATGACGGCCACCAGGCAATCCTGCGCAGTCAGCGGGTGGGTTGCGGTGTCGTTCATGGGTATTCCTTTGCAAATGGGGGCCTTGGTGCGCAGATTATTGACGTTACGCCCCCTCGGCAATAGGAAGCGGTGGACCCATCCGCGCATCCGCGCGAGGGCGTGACCCTTGGAGAGCCCCATGTCCGATCTGCGCGACGCCGCGATGACCTCGAAAGCCTGGCCTTTTGAAGAAGCGCGCCGTTTGCTGAAACGGTATGAAAAGGGCGCGCCGGAAAAGGGGCATGTGCTGTTCGAGACGGGCTATGGCCCCTCTGGTCTGCCCCATATTGGCACGTTCGGCGAGGTGCTGCGCACCACGATGATCCGCCGCGCGTTTGAGGTGATCAGCGACATTCCGACGCGGATGATCTGCTTTTCCGACGATCTCGACGGGATGCGCAAGGTGCCGGGCAACGTGCCTCAGCAGGACATGCTGGCCCAGCATATGCACAAACCCCTGACCAGCGTGCCCGACCCGTTTGGCACGCATGAAAGCTTTGGCCATCATAACAACGCCATGCTGCGCGGTTTTCTGGATACGTTCGGATTTGAATACGAATTCTACTCGGCGCGCGAATTCTATGCATCGGGGCAGTTCGACGAGGTGCTGCGTCGCGCCGCCGAGCGCTATGATGAGGTGATGGCCGTCATGCTGAAATCGCTGCGCGATGAGCGACAGCAGACCTATTCGATTTTCCTGCCAATCCACCCTGAAACAGGCCGGGTTCTTTATGTGCCAATGAAAAATGTGGATGCTGTTAACCACACTGTTACCTTCGACGACGAAGATGGTCGCGAATGGACGCTGCCAGTGACCGGCGGCAATGTGAAACTACAGTGGAAGCCGGACTTTGGCGCGCGGTGGGCCGCGCTGGACGTCGATTTTGAGATGTATGGCAAGGAGCATGCGACCAATACAGCGATCTACGACCGGATTTGCGAGATTCTGGGCGGACGCAAGCCCGAGCATTTCAGCTATGAGCTCTTTTTGGACGAGAACGGTCAAAAGATCTCAAAATCATCCGGCAATGGCATCAGCATTGACGAATGGCTGACCTATGCCTCGACGGAATCGCTGAGCTATTTCATGTATCTCAAGCCGAAAACGGCCAAGCGGATGCATTTTGACGTGATCCCCAAGGCGGTGGATGAATACCACCAGCAGTTGCGCGCCTATGCCGGGCAGGATGCGGCGGCGCGTGTCAACAATCCGGTGTTTCATATTCACCCCGACGGTGTGCCTGAAAGCCGCATGGTCGTGCCATTCTCGATGCTGCTGAACCTTGCGTCGGTCGCGGGGGCCGAGGAAAAAGACCATCTTTGGGGCTTTATCCAGCGCTATGCGCCGGATGCCAGTGCTGACACGCATCCTGACCTCGATCAGGCCGTGGGCTTCGCGCTGCGCTACTACACTGATTTCGTGAAGCCGACCAAAATTTACCGCGCGCCGAGCGATCTGGAGCACGAGGCGCTGAGCGATCTGCGCAATCAACTGGCCAGCTATGACGGGCCTGTGGATGACGAGGCGCTGCAATCGTTGGTTTACGGCGTGGGCCGGGACCGCTTTGATCCCCTGCGCGACTGGTTCAAGGCGCTCTATGAGGTGCTGCTGGGCGCATCCCAAGGCCCGCGTTTCGGCGGGTTCATCGCGCTTTATGGTGTGGATGAGACGGTGCAGTTGATCGACGACGCGCTCGCGGGCAAATTCCTCTGAACTGCACGGCTTGCGCTGGATCAAAGCGGGCGTTGGCCGCGTGATGCACGGTGAGGCAAAGGAGATCGCGATGAAATATGCTGGGATTGCTGCCGGAGTGGTGGCGCTGGGCGTTCTTGTGGCTTGTGTGCAGGCTACGACGATGCCCGAGGCTGTCGAGGGGCGCAGGTTATATGTCGAGAATTGCGCGCAATGCCATGGTCCTGCGGGGCAGGGCGACGGACCTTGGGCCAAGGGGATGACCCCCGCGCCACCGGCGCTGACACAGTTGGCAGGGGGCGGCGCGTTTCCTCGCGCGCGGGTTCTGTCGACGATCGACGGCTATCACCGCGCGCAACTGCCGGGCCAGAAGATGCCGGAATTCGGCGCGCTGTTGACAGGCGAAACGGTGCCGGTCGATACCGGCGACGGTGTCATGACGCCTACGCCGCGCCCGCTGGCCGCTTTGCTCAGCTATCTTGAGAGTATTCAGGAGGGCTGAGCCAGCCCGGCCGCCTGCATCAGCCGCGTCGTTTCTTCGGCCAAAAGCCGCTCTTCTCCAGCACCGCTGACAGGGGTGCGCCCGGCCTCCAGAAAAAGCGGCGCTGCCAGCGGCGTCACGCGCGGCAGCCGGATCAGGTCGATGCGCCCATCAATGCGCGCGATCATCTCTTCGATACGTCCGAAATCGACGAGGCCGCGCATCGCCTCGGTTCGCGTGATGCGCAGCAGCAGGTGATCGGGGTCGTATTTCACCAGCGTATCGTAGAGGATATCGGACGAAAACGTCGCCTGCCGCCCGGATTTGCGTGCCTGCGGCAGGTTGCGCTGAATAAGACCCGCGATGGTGGCCGAGGCGCGAAATGTCCGCTTCATCACCGCGTTGCCGCTTAACCATTGCTCAAAGCCGTCCCGCAACACCGCCGGATCAAAAAGCGGCGTGGCGTCCACCAGCGGCTCAAGCCCCCAGATGAGCGTCGCGTAGTCAGTCGCGACAAACCCGAGAGGGTCGAGGCCCAGTTCCTCCATCCGCATGGTCAACAGCAGGCCCAGCGTCTGCTGCGCGTTACGCCCGGCAAAGCCGTAGATGCAGGCATGTTCGCGCCCGTCATGCGGAAAACTCTCGATCAACAGCCGCCCCGCCATCGGCATCCGCGACACGCGCCGCTGAAGGTGTAACCATTCGGCGGTATGGGCGGGCAGGGTGGGCCAATTCGGCTGCGCCAGCATGGCAAGAATGCGCTGGCTGAGCTGCGTGGACGTGGCGAATTTCGTGCCCGAGAAGGTCGCGATCTTGGGTTTTTTTCCGTCCGAGCGGCTGACCTCGACGGTCAACTCGCGCAGGGATTCATAGCGCACGATCTGCCCCCCGATCAGGAACGTATCACCTTTGGTCAGTGTTGCGGCAAAGGCCTCTTCGACCTCGCCAAGCGGTTTGCCACCGCGACCCCGCTGCATTTTGACCTTCAGCAGATCACTGTCCTGAATGGTGCCGATATTCATGCGGATAATCTGCGCGGCGCGCGGATCGCGCAGCTGCCACAGGCCACCCCGCTGAATCAGGCGCTGCCATTTGTCGTAGGCGCGCAGGGCATAGCCGCCGGTCGCGCAGAAATCGAGACAATCGTCGAAATCGGCGCGGGTGAGCGCCGCGTAGGGGCCAGCGGTTCTTACCTCATCATATAGCTGGTCCGCGCTGAACGGTTCTGCACATGCGGCGATCAGGATATGCTGGCAGAGCACGTCCAAGGGGCCCGGTCCGCGTGGATCACCGTCCAGATCGCGCGCGCGCACGGCCTCTAGGGCGGCGACGCATTCGACCACCTCAAAGCGGTTGGCAGGAACCAGCAGTGCCTTGGACGGGGCGTTGTAGCGATGGTTCGCGCGCCCGATGCGCTGCACCAGGCGCTTGACGTTCTTGGGCGCGCCGACCTGAATGACGAGGTCCACATCGCCCCAATCAATGCCCAGATCGAGGCTGCCAGTGCAGACGATTGCACGCAACTCGCCGCGCTGCATGGCGCCTTCGACGCGCTGACGCTGGGTGCGATCAAGGCTGCCGTGATGGATTCCTATCGCGAGGTTTTCGTCATTTGCCAGCCAAAGGTTGCGAAAAAAGATCTCGGCCTGCGCGCGGGTGTTATGGAAAATCAGCGTGGTGTTGTGCGCTTTGACCTGCTCTAGAACGGCGGCGATGGCATAGGCCGCGCCGCCGCCGGACCATGGCGGCGGCTCGGCGACCTCCAACATCTTGATGTCCGGCTCGGGACCGGGATCGGCCATGATGATTTCGCAAGGGTCAGGATGGCGCGCCAGAAAGCGCGCGATGGCTGCGGGATCCTCGACCGTGGCCGACAGGCCGACGCGGCGCAGATCGGGGCAGAGGGCTTGCAGTCGCGATAGCGCCAGCATCAGTTGATCGCCCCGCTTGCTTTCGGCCAATGCGTGGATTTCGTCGATCACCACGCGGCTGAGGCCCGCAAAAATACGTGGCGCGTCCTCGTAAGAGGTGAGTAGGGCGAGGCTTTCGGGTGTTGTCAGGAGGATATCGGGTGGATCGGCGCGCTGACGACGCTTTTGCGTATAAGAAGTGTCGCCAGTGCGATCCTCAATGCGGATGGGCAGACCCATTTCGGTCACGGGCGCCGTCAGGTTGCGCCGAATATCACTGGCCAGCGCCTTGAGCGGCGAAATGTAAAGGGTATGCAGGCCCTTGTGCCCGCCCTCGGCGAGTTCGGCCAGCGTGGGCAGGAAACCGGCCAGCGTTTTACCCCCACCCGTGGGCGCGATCAGCAGCAGCGATGGATCGCCTGAACGATCCAGCATGTCCTGTTGGTGCGGGTGGACCGACCATCCGCGTGACGCGAACCAATCGGTGAATTGGGGGGGCAGTGTGGTCATGCCGCCTATGTAGGGCGTGGGCAGAGAAATTTCGCGAAAACTTTCGCGCGCCCTCGCGTCAGTTCACGATTTCACTCTCTTCGACGAACATGTTCGCCCATGCCCGGTCGATCAAATCGGGGGTCATCTGATAGGGAATGCCCTCGAATTCGCAGATCGAGATCATCTGGTCGATCAGGAACACCGGCTGATAATTGGCATAGACGTTGTTGATTTCAGGGTATTTCTTTTTCAGCAGGTGGACCAGCGACGCTTCATCCAGCGCTATCTGCTTTTTGCGCGCGACCATGGCAAAGATCTTGAGGAAATCTGCTTGGCTCGGTCCGTCGATCTTGATCTTGTAAAAGATCCGGCGCAGCGCGGCCTGATCGAAAATCTTGTTCGGGTGGAAGTTGGTCGAAAAAATCGCAAGCGTGTCGAACGGCACTTCGAATTTTTCACCGGACTGGAGCGCGAGGATATCCTTGCTCTCTTCCAGCGGAACGATCCAGCGGTTGACCAGATTCTGCGGCGGCTCGGCCTGACGGCCAAGGTCGTCGACGATGAATATGCCGCCGGTTGATTTTAGCTGTAGCGACGCCTGATAGGTGCGCGCTGTCGGGTTATAGACGAGGTCCAGCATGTCTAGCGTCAGCTCGCCACCGGTAATGACCGTTGGTCGTTCGCAACGCACATAGCGCGCATCAAACGTGCGGCGGCGGCGCAGGGAATTGGGGTCGTCAGACTCGGCCTCGGCCTTGGAATGGACGATGGGATCGTAGACGGTGATGACTTGGCCTGCATATTCGATAGCCATAGGCACGTATATCTTGTCGCCCATCGCATCACGGATACCGTTGGAAATACTGGATTTACCGTTGCCCGGCGGGCCATACATCAGGATCGAGCGGCCTGCACTGACGGCGGGGCCTAGCTGGTCCAGCAGGCTGGGCGGCAGGACCAGATGGCCCATCGCGCCGGTTAACTGGTCACGGGTGATCTGGATGTTACGGATCGACTGGCGCTGCACCTGCTCGGCATAAACGGCCAGTGGCACCGGCATGGGGCCGAAATATTCGGACTGCGCCAACGCATCCAGTGCGCGCGCCTTGCCTGCATCGGTCAGCTGATAGCCCATTTCGCTGCCTGCCGTCGCGCTCATCGTGCCGGTCGCTTCCAGCAGGCGCTGTTCGCGCGCAAGGTCGACCAACTCTTGGGTGACAGTGCGAGGAAGGCAGACGGCCACCGCGATTTCGCTGACCAAGGTCACGTTTTTGCGGAATATGGTTTTAAGCAGGATGTCGCGCATCATCACCACATTCACGCGCATGTCGTCCATCGTCGTGGGGGGCGGTGGCGGTTGCACGCCTTTGGACGTCACTTGCATGTTCATGGAATCACGGCCTCAGCTAATCAGGTCAGGTTGCCGGGAAACATGCCTGCAAATCTAGGGCAAAATAAGGCCGCCAGTGGGCGTCATGGCGGCGCTGGATCAGGTCCCGGCCAAGGCGCCTTGCACGAGATAGATCGCCAGTGCGCCGCCCAGCGACAGACCCATCGGGTATTTCCCTTCGCGGGTCCAACTGACCCAGTGGGGGGCTAATCTGCGCAGGGCCGTATGCTTGGCTATGCGGTGGATGATGTAGCCAAAGAACATCGTGGCGGCGAGGATGAGCAGCACCAGTTTGAGATCGCCGATCGCGATAAAGGGCGCGGCGGCGGCGGCGAATTTGGCATCGCCCGCCCCCAGTGCGCCAATCGCGTTCAGCGCGATCCCGGCCAATAGCACGACCACCAGATGCACCCAGCGCCATGCGTAAATGTCGAGGGGCAAGGCAACGAGCCCGATGACCAGATAGATCACGACCAGCGCCATCACCGCGTTGTTCGGAATCTTCATGTGGCGCAGATCACTCCACGCGACCCAAAGGCATATGGGTAGCACGAAAGGCACGAACCACAGGGCGGCGTAGGCAGAGATAAACATGGGCGTCGCCCCTTGGTCGCAGCTATAAAGCCATTTACGTTTTTTCTGACTCAGTAAAAGCGGAAAAGGCACACGCCACTTCGATATTGTGGGCCTTTTGCATCCAATCTGTGCGCCAGATTAAATGCGAAACGCTTTAGTTGGTCACGTTACCCTCCAACGCGCGCAGGCTGCGCACGGCGGCTTCAAAATGCTGTGGGTGGGTTTCGACTGCGTCGCGAAGCAGGCCCTTGCCCGTCTCGACGTCGCCTTGCTTGATCGCCGACAGGCCCAGCGTATAGAGCAATTGAGCGCGCTCGGTCTGGCTGACGGACATCACGGGCATCGCATAATTGCGCTGCGCGCCGCGGGCGAGAACAAGGTTGTTCTTGGCGGTAAAGAGCGAGGTGTCCTGCCGGACCGCGTCGGAAAACAGACGCTCGGCATCGGCGAAATCGCCACGGCTGAGTTTTGAATACCCCCAATTATTCATGACATTGGCAGGGCGGGTGGTCAGGCCCACGGCAGTTTCATAAAAACTGTCGGCCTTCGTCCAGTTCTTGTTGCTGTCTGCGACCATCGCCGCGAGGCGGTAGCGCTTGAACGTCTCGTAGGTTGGGGGGACGGCGTCTAGGACGGTTTCGGCGCGGTCCCATTCGTTGTTGCGGATCAACGCATCAGCCAGATCAACGCGGTCCTCGTCGGTGGCGTCTTTGTGATCGACCACCTTTTTCCAGGCGACGACACCTTCGGTGTTTCGGCTGGCGCGCACGAGCGACTTGGCGAGGCCACGTTGAAGATCAATGCGGTCCGGCTTTTCCGCGGTGCTGCGCTGGAAGTACGTGACCGCCTCATTCGCGTCGGAGACCGATAGCATCACGTCGTTGAGGTTGCTCTCGTCCACGACATTGACGTCTTCGAACTCGCGGTCGGCGTTCTTGGTCTTGTCGCATCCGGACAGGACGACTGCCCCTGCCACGCAGAGCGATAGTAGGATGGGGTGGCGCATTTTTGCGTCCTTTTACTGCCTCGCCTCGTCTTGGTATCTGCGCGTTTAGGGAATTGATCTAATTAGATAGTCGCTGCTACCGCGCCGCACCAATTTATAATCTTGCTCTTGATCGTCAGCATAGACCGAAATTTCCTGTTTTGCGAGCGCCAAGCGCAGATTGTCGCGAATTGAGTCACTTTCGCCATTGTCCAGCGCATAGGCGCGGCGGAACACCTGTTCGGCTTCGGCGATTTCGCCCTGTTCCATCAGCGTGACACCCAGATTATTCCACGCCTCGGGCGAGCGTTCGTCCTTGTCGATAGCCTGGCGCAGCAGGTCTTCTGCCTGTCCGACACGGCCAAGGCCCAAATAGGCGCTGCCAAGGCCCAGCAGGATTTCCGAGGTCAGGCCTTGCTCCAGCGCGGCGCGGGAAAACGCCTTGATCGCCAGTTCGTGTTCGCCCGCGTTGATCAGGCGGTGGCCGACGGTGGCGGCATCGACTGATTTGCCATTCTTGGCGATCCCGGGCGGATAGGGCCCGCCCTTCACGCCGCCGCCGTCCGAACAGGCGGCAAGTGCCAAGGACAGGGCCACAAAGAGGGCCACAGACGGGGCCAAAATCACGCGCGTCCATGCCATGTCTTGCAGAAACCGTCCTGTATTTACTGGGCCGCCGCCGTCAGATCCATGATGCCCACGATCGACGGTCCGACCAGAATGATGAGCAATGGGGGGACTGTAAGCATCATGGTGGCCAATGTCATCTTTGTCGGCAGCTTGTTCGCCTTTTCTTCGGCGCGCATGACCCGCTTGTCGCGCATTTCGCCAGCATAGACGCGCAGGGCGTCGGCGATGGACGTGCCGAAAGTCTGCGATTGCACCAGCACCGTGACAAAGCTCGAGATATCTTGCACCCCGCACCGCTCGCCCATTTCGTTCAGCACCGACGCCTTGTCGCGGCCTGCCTTGATCTGCTGGCTGACGATCTGGAATTCTTCGGCGATGGCGGGAAACGAGGCGCGGATTTCGTTTGCAACGCGGATGATCGACTGATCCAGCGATTGCCCGGCCTCGACGCAGACCAGCATCATGTCCAGACT
>RCMY010001008.1_pt1 | contig 26814 bp, 24 predicted proteins | sample 2041341 | NCBI WGS metagenome assembly RCMY01 (sample SAMN09708234, study PRJNA481090) | Marine sediment metagenome, whole genome shotgun sequencing project.
AACTGGGCTGATAAATCACTTTAAGTAAGAACCTTAACTATACTGCTCTAATTGCCTTTTGTTCAACCTAATTCGTGCTCGTTCCTAAGATGCCACAAGGTGAAAATATTGAATATCACGGGTAGCAAGGAACCTGGTTCTATGGAGTATGGGTGCAATAATTGCCCAAAATCTGGTTTCATCTCGACCCACCGGAACTGTAATACTACAGTCCCCCCAAGCTTTCATACTGTACTGTTACAGTTAATTGCCCTGCCGATGGCATTCTAAAGTGATTTATTTGCTTTTACGGATAAATTCCGTAATAATTTAATTAATTACGGAAATATTCCGTAACCAATATTCAGAGGTCACCATGTCCAAAATTTTACGTTATGAAATGCAGTGGGATGAAGAAACTTATGCCCTGGCAGAGCGCGCAGCACGCGCGTCTGGTTTAACCAGCATCAAGGCGTATGTCACTCAATTGGTGAAGCAACATGCGCCCGAGGCATTGGAAGCCTACAGCAGTATTCAACTGACCAACGCACAGCTCGATGTCTTTTGCGAGGCTTGTGACAACCCGCCAGCGACAACGGCTAAGCTTCGTAAGGCGGCACAAGCACTTGACCAAGAGGGCTTCGTGCTGAATGCCAACCACTGAATTTTTACCACTGAATCCCAGTACGATCAATGTTAAATCATTTGATTGCGGCAAGGATGCCATTAACATCTATCTGCGCCGCTACGCGGCAAAGAATATGGCGTTAAATCTCAACCGGACCTTTGTTCTACCCTATACGTCCGAAGAAAGTTCAGAGAAATACCACGTCGCTGCGCACTACACCTTGGCCCATCAGACCTTGATTCGTGAAGAGCTTCCTGATCTATCCCGCCTGCCGCGCTACCCCGTGCCCGTAATCCTGCTTGCTCAACTAGGAATCGACCAACGGTTCCATCGACAAGGTCTCGGGGCAAAATCGCTGGTTCATGCACTTAGGCATGCCTACCAGATAGCCAGCAATCCAAATGGCATTCCCGCCATGGGTGTCGTTCTTGACGTGCTCGATCAGGATGCGCTGGCCTTCTACCACTCCTTCGATTTCTTCTTACCGTTGACGGACAATCCCGTGAAGCTGTTCGTGCCCATAGCATCACTGGAGACCCTGTAACAGGCTGTCATTCAGCCCATACCGTGGAAAACAGCATCAATGAGGCCTATAAAGAGTATGCATCCGCAAAGGGTATGCATCCGCTTTATCGGAACCATGCCAGACTAGACACATTGTTTCCCGCCTGTCTGGTGTCATCTATCCTGGCCGATTCGGACAAGCTAATTGTCGCCGAACACTTTATCCTGCTGGTCCTGCAGGTAATGGTTCACCGCAAACAGATTGCTCGCTTGGGGATTCCCTTTTGGCACGACCATAGGCATGAAGCTCTTGCTCGACTTATCGAAAACCCGTGAAAGTTCATCGAACTCAATCAGCGCGTTGCTGTAGTCGCGCCAATGCCCCTTTGCGCCAGCAATATCTGCGTCCCGGCGCTTCCTCGTGCCACCCGAGAGCAATATCACCAACGGACTCCTTCCACTGCTGTCTTTATTTTGTCACGCAACCATTTGTGCGCTGGATCCGTATGATCTCTTCGGTGCCATACCAGGTACATCACCAGTGTATCTGTCTGGAACGGCAGCGGCGACATAGCTAATCCACGCAACGGACCGTGTGCCACATAAGATCTGCTTCTGCAGTAATTAGATCGGTGCCTTTCATGAATGTTGCCTGCGCCGTTGCACTAATGCCCCTGCCAGATCGAACAAACAGCGGGTCACCTATCGCTAGTCGCAGTTTTGTCAGGGTGTGGCCGACAGCCGACTGAGTGACTGCAAGGCGTTTTGCTGCCCTGGAAACAGACAACTCCTCTAGCACTGTCATAAAAGTCAGTAGGGAGTGGCTATCTAAACTTAAGTAATCGATTTTCTTCATAGTTATTATTATATTTCGTTAGTTGTTTCGATTATATGGACGGTCCATGATTGCGCCATGAAATGCAAGAAAGCGATCGCCGCACCAACATTATTTCCCTTGAGTCAGGCGTCGTGTGGGCACACGCTCGCGTCAAACCACAGGGCCGTATTGAATTTCCATTTGGCGCGTGCCGAATCGACGTTTATACCGACCATATGTTTCTTCGTATTGAAGTGGAGAACCCCGATGAACTGAGTCTCGCAGAAGAAGTAGTTACTAAGCATCTTGTCCAAATCGCTAACCGCGATGAGCCTACGGTGGAGTGGAGTCGGCTGGCGCAGAGTCCAGTGCACTTACCTGCAGAACAGCTATGAAAATTGGTATTACTGCCGTAACCGGGCAGCTCGGTGCAGAGATTGTACGTGCATTGACTCTAGTGACCGACCACAGAAATATTGTTGGTGTCGCGCGCAATACTGAGAAGGCGCGTCATCTGGGTATCGAAACCAGATCGGGTGACTATAACAACCGCACGGAGATGGAAGCGGCGCTAAAAGAGCTCGACACTCTGCTCCTCGTATCAGGGATGGATGCACCAGATAGGCGTATTGAACAGCACCGCAATGTGCTGAGTGCTGCGCGTGAGGCAGGCGTTACGGAGCTCGTTTATACCAGCGTGCAAGGCGCGGAACAAGGCACCGCGTTTTCGCCGATCATACAAAGCAATCGCCAGACCGAAGCCGATTTACGCAATAGCGGTCTGGATTGGGTCATCGGTTGCAACGGTATCTACATTGAACCCGATGTAGAATACATCGACAGCTACTGGAAAAGCGGTGAAATAGCCAACTGCGCAGCCGATGGCCGATGTGGTTATACAACGCGGCCAGAACTCGCTTACGCATATGCATGCATGCTGATCGATCCTGCCCACAATCAAAACACCTACAACTTGCATGGCGAGGCGATTACGCAAGCACAATTGGCCGAGTATTTAAATGCGGCTATTGGCACTCAACTGAAGTATAGATATATGAGCGTTGAAGATTACCGACAGGAACGGATCGCTGAGTTAGGTGAATTCATGGGGACAGTGATCGCCGGTATCTATGACGGAATCCGGAAAGGCAGTGCAGACAATGAGAGCCACTACGCGACTGCGGCTGGCCGCCCGCATCAGAGTTGGCAGAGCTTTTTTGCCTATATTAAGTTGGGTTCATCCAACCGCTAGCTTATGAAATAGAAAGCTCTACATAGCGACTTCAAGAACAATAAAGCCCAGACTTTTCGCCAGATTGTTTCACTTCCGAGCTTGTTGATGCCTGCCATTACCAGACATTGCCAATCAATTCCGGTCACTCCCACTCGATGGTAGCAGGCGGCTTGCTGGAGATGTCGTAAGTCACGCGCGATACCTGCGGAATCTCATTGATAATGCGCCGGGAGACTTTTTCCAGCAAATCGTACGGCAAATGCGCCCAGCGTGCTGTCATAAAGTCAATAGTTTCCACTGCGCGCAGGCTGATAACCCAGGCATAGCGACGCGCGTCGCCCACAACTCCTACCGACTGCACCGGTAAAAATACGGCGAAAGCCTGGCTTACTTTGTGATAATAATCGGCTGCGTAAAGCTCTTCGATAAATACCGCGTCAGCGAGGCGTAGCACATCGGCGTATTCTTTATTGACCGCGCCGAGAATGCGCACCCCTAAACCAGGACCGGGAAACGGGTGGCGGTAAACCATGTCGTAAGGCAGGCCAAGCTCCAGGCCGAGACGCCGCACTTCGTCTTTAAACAATTCGCGCAGCGGTTCCAGCAACTCCAGCTGCATATGCTCGGGTAGGCCACCCACATTGTGGTGCGACTTAATGACATGCGCTGTGCCATGTTTTGAGGCCGCAGACTCGATGACGTCGGGGTAGATGGTACCCTGCGCCAACCAGCGCACGCCCTCAATTTTGGCCGCCTCTGCTTCGAAAATATCGATAAAGGTGTTGCCGATAAGTTTGCGCTTCTGCTCGGGGTCGGCAACATCCTGCAGGCGCTGCAAAAACTGCTGCTCGGCGTCGGCGCGGACTACCTTGACGCCCATGTTTTTGGCGAACATATCCATCACCTGATCGCCTTCGCCGAGGCGCAGCAAGCCGTTGTCGACGAACACGCAGGTCAGCTGATCGCCGATAGCTTTGTGTAGCAGCGCCGCCACCACCGACGAGTCGACGCCGCCCGATAAACCCAGCAGCACCTTGTCAGAGCCGACGTTGGCGCGCACCTGAGTGATCATGTCTTCGAGGATATTATCGGTAGTCCACAAGCCGGCGCAGTCGCAAATATCTTTCACAAAGCGTTCGAGAATGCGCGCACCTTGCAATGTATGGGTGACTTCGGGGTGAAACTGTACGCCGTAAAAATGTCGGTCAGTATCGGCAATGGCGGCGATGGGAACGCTGTCGGTGGCGGCTAGTACGCTGAAGCCGGCCGGCGGTTCGGTGACGTGATCGCCGTGACTCATCCACACATCGAGTAAGGCATCGCCCTCGGCGGAGGTGTGATCCAGAATGCCATCGAGCAGCGGGCTGGCATGCACAATGCGCGCCTGCGCATAGCCGAATTCATGCCGCGCCGAGTTAAGTACCGTGCCGCCCAGCTGTTGCGCCATGGTCTGCATGCCGTAGCAGATACCCAGCACCGGCACGCCAAACTCAAACACGGCCGGGTCGGCGCGCGGCGTCGCATTGCTGGTTACCGTCTCCGGCCCGCCCGACAAGATGATACCGTTAGGCTGAAACTCCTGCAGCGCTTGCACGTCGCTGTCGTAGGGGCGAATTTCGCAGTAGACGCCTATCTCACGCACACGGCGGGCAATGAGTTGGGTGTATTGCGCGCCAAAATCCAGAATCAGGATTTTCTCAGCGTGGATATTGCTGGTCATAAGTTTTCGCTAAAGTGTGGGAGGAATGAAACGACTATCGAACGGGATAGTTTGGCGCTTCCTTGGTAATGCTGACGTCGTGTACGTGGCTTTCCTGCATACCGGCCGCGGTGACCCGCACAAACTTTGGTACGCTGCGCATGGTCTGCAGGTCGACGCTACCGGTGTAACCCATGCTGGAGCGCAGGCCGCCCATCAGTTGCTGGATAATCGAGCCGACTGGGCCTTTGTATGGCACGCGGCCTTCAACCCCCTCTGGCACCAGTTTTTCAACGCCGTCGGCGGCCGATTGAAAATAGCGGTCACTGGAACCTTGCGCTATTGACATAGCACCCAACGAACCCATACCGCGATACGATTTATAAGTGCGGCCCTGATATAACTCAACCTCGCCCGGTGCCTCTTCGGTGCCTGCGAACATGCTGCCCATCATAATGCTGTGCGCGCCAGCGGCAATGGCTTTGGCCACATCGCCGGAGAAGCGGATGCCGCCGTCGGCGATAATCGGTACGTCGGTATCTCGCAGGGCATGGGCAACATTGGCAATAGCGGTGATTTGCGGTACGCCGACGCCGGCGACCACGCGGGTTGTGCAAATAGAACCCGGGCCTATGCCCACTTTGACCGCGTCTGCACCGGCTTCAACCAGCGCCAGCGCCGCTTCGCCGGTGGCAATATTACCGCCAATGACGTCGATATCCGGATAGGTTTTTTTGATCCAGCGAACTTGCTCGAGCACGTTTTTCGAGTGCCCGTGGGCGGTGTCAACCACCAGCACATCGACTCCCGCGTTGACCAGTGCCGCCGCGCGCGCGGCCGTGTCTACGCTGGTGCCAACCGAAGCGCCAACCCGCAGGCGGCCCATCGCGTCTTTACAGGCGGAGGGGTAAGCAAGGGACTTGTCGATATCCTTCACCGTGATCATGCCGCGCAGATTAAACTGCTCGTCAACGACCAATATCTTTTCCAGCCGATGTTTGTGCAAGGTTTGTTTGACTTCGCCCGGGTCGGCACCCTCTCCCACCGTAACCAGATCCGGCTTGGCCGTCATAATGCTGGCTATGGGCAAATCCATATTTTCTTCGAAGCGCACATCGCGATTGGTGACAATGCCAACCAGCGCACCGTTGTCCAGCACCGGTACACCGGAGATTTTGTGCAACGCTTTGAGTTCCATCAACTCACCTACGGTCGCATTGGCGTCGATGGTGATGGGGTCTTTTACCACACCACTCTCGTATTTTTTGACGGCACGCACTTCCAGCGCCTGCTCGTCAATGGTCATGTTTTTATGGATAATGCCGATACCACCTTCCTGCGCGATAGCGATGGCAAGCCGCGACTCAGTGACAGTGTCCATTGCAGCCGACAGCAGCGGCATGCGCAGCTCGATGTTGCGGCTCAGGCGCGTACTCAGGTTGACATCTTTGGCTACGATTTCCGAATAGGCGGGCACTAGCAAGACATCGTCGAAAGTGAGGGCATCGTCCGCAATTCGCAGCATAGTGAGTTCTCGGTCAGTTGCCGGCAGAAGCGGCTGGAAAAAAGGTGGCTGGTAAAAGTGGCTGGAAATTCAAACGAGTTATTATAGGCGCTATGCCTGGCGGGGTAAATAAACACGCGGGCAATCAACAGCATTGGTGGTTCGTAAGTGCGCCGCTTACTGCAAATTTGTGCGCACGGCGCACCCTATACGGGCTGTACAATATGGCGATAAAAGCATCAACAGTGGGTGGGCGGCAGACTGGCATGTGCGATATTTTCGCTGTAAGCGAACTGAATCGCAAAGCGAAACAGTTACTTGAAACGCACTTCTCCACCGTTTGGGTGCAGGGAGAGCTGTCGAATTTTGCCCAGCCACAATCGGGGCACTGGTATTTCACATTGAAGGACAGCAAGGCGCAGTTGCGCTGCGCCATGTTTCGTAACCGCAACCAACTACTGCGCTACCGCCCGCGCGAGGGTGAACAGGTGCTGGTGCGTGGCCGGCTCAGCGTTTACGAGGGGCGCGGCGATTATCAACTGATTGGCGCTTTTATGGAGCCGGCTGGCGAAGGCGCGCTACGGCTGGCGTTGGAGCAGCTGAAACTGAAGCTTGAGAATGAGGGCTTGTTCGACCAGCAGACGAAGCTACCGCTGCCAGAGCAACCTGCCGAGATAGCTGTAATCACGTCGCCCAGTGGCGCGGCGTTGCACGACATTCTTACCGTATTACGACGCCGCAGCCCGGCAACTGCGGTCACCATCCTGCCAGTTACCGTACAAGGCGATCAGGCCGCCGGACAAATAGTAGAAGCACTGCAGCTCGCTAACAGCGATAAGTTGTCGATAGATGCCATCATACTGGCGCGCGGCGGCGGCTCGATAGAAGACCTGTGGCCGTTTAATGATGAAGCGGTGGCGCGCGCAATCTTTACCAGCCGCATTCCAGTGGTCAGCGCGGTTGGCCACGAAACCGACTTTAGCATCAGTGACTTTGTTGCCGATGTGCGTGCGCCAACACCCTCCGCTGCAGCCGAGCTGCTCAGCCAGGATATTTCCAGCCTGCTAGTCAGGCTTGAAGCTAACAAAATACAGCTGGCGCGACTAATAAGCCAACGCCTTGCAACCGAGCGACGGGCGCTTACCGCCGTTAGCCGCCATTTGCGTCATCCTCAACACAGACTGGAAGAGTTAGCGCAGCGCGGTGATGAGCTGGCAACCAGACTACAGCAGGCCGTGCAGCGAAAGTTGCAAAACTGCAATAACGATGTGCTGCGCGCTCACACGCAGTTGCGCGCACACAACCCTGCAGCGGTTATTAATGACGCGCAGCTGCGGCTAAAAATCACTGTCGCCTCGATGCGCCACACGATGCAAGCAGCGCTGGAAAGCAAACGCTCCCTGTGGCAACGTCAAGCGGCGGTTTTAGATGCAATCAGCCCGCTAGCGACGCTGGGGCGCGGCTATGCAATCGTGCGTGATACGCAGCGACGGGTAGTGCGAGAAAGTAATGCTGTGGCAATTGGCAGCGAGGTCACCGCCCAACTGGCGAAGGGTGAGCTAGTGTGCGAGGTTAAAGCAACACATTAGACGCAGCATATTAGCGCTAAACGACCAGAGCAGAATAGCCGACGATGCCGACCACGGCTGAGAAAGCCAGTCCGGCGGTGACGAGCAACAGCCACTCCGATGCGCTGATTTTACCGATATATTTCCTTTCGCGCGCATTTTGCTTGTCCATAGCGGATTCCGTCAAGCAGTTCATGTATTCCTCTATTGCTGTAAAAAGCAGCATTGCGGAATTGATAATAGCAGCGAGACAAATCCAAATAAGGTACAAACTTGTCAGTTTGGTTGTGAATATTACGGCTTTTTGGCGGTGAAAAAGCACACGTTAAATATGATTTAACAACAGGTAGCGCGCACTCCGTAAGAACACCTATTTAACGGGCATCTCTATTAATTACTTGTGTTAATAATGAGCGGGCAGTTTGCCGTGAATTATTATTCTTCTATTTTCAAAGCTGATGTACTTGCCTATGGTGAGGTCTTTCAATATACGGGCCACCATTTCGCGCGACGCCCCCACCCGGTCGGCAATATCCTGCTGGGTTAGCTTTTCATCTATATACATTTTGTCGCTGCGCTCAACCGCCATGCTGGTCAAAACTTGGGCAACGCGGCCGTAAACGTCCTGCAAGGCCAGACTCTTTACCTTACTGGTCAATTTACGCACACGCTTGGTGAGATTTTTGATCAACGTGCGCGCGATATTGGGTTGCTCGTCCAACACCTTATTAAATTCGTCCTTATACATTATAAGGAACACTGACTTGTCGAGTGTGCGCACCGACGCCGACCGTTTTTCATCGTCCAGCAGAGCGAGCTCACCAAAATACTCCCCAGCGCCCATGGTATTCATAATGAATTCTTTGCCGTTCTTGTCGCTGCAATACACTTTCACCCTGCCCGCTTCAATCACATACAGCGAGTCGGCGAAATCATCTTCATTGATAATCACGGTATTCTTCGGATAACTACGCGAGATGCAGGAGTCAGCGATAATATCCAACTCGGCGTCGGATAGTCCGGAAAATATTTCGACCTGTTTTAACATGAATCCTTCCAAGCGTGACGCATCAGTGACGTGCCGTTAGCGGCTATCGTTAACGGCTATCGTTAACGGCTATTAAAAATGGGCAGCCTAACATGGACCCAGGAATTTGGGGAGCCTCGATTAGTGTAACAACCCACCGCGATAAGCTGCTACAGCTCGGGCCGAGCGATTCAGTCTAGTGGCATTATTTACATTAATGCTGAAAGTTAGCAGTGGAGACGGTGCCTTTCATGCACAGACAAACAAGCTTACAATAGGCAAATCCATGGAATGATAAGTACCCCATTGCAAGAAGAATATAGCGAGCCGCAAGCGACAGCCGACGCTGCACAGCCAAGTGCACGCTCACTGACGAGCCAAGTTGTGGTGCTGGAACAGGCACTGGCGCGCCTGATACTAGATAATCCGCCTACTTCTGACTTGCAGCACAGTCTCGCCAACCTCAGCGAAGCACTGGACAATCTCAAACAGTGCGTTGATTACCGGCCACTGCAAACCAGTCCCGACGGCGAGCGTACCTGGCTGCATGATTTCAGAAATAATAGTAACGCCGTGCGCGGCTACGCCGAGATGTGTCTCGAGGATACCTCCGCCGATACGCAAGAACTGACAGCAACGCTGCAAGCCATATTACAGTGCAACGAAGAGTTGCTGGCGAGCTTTCCGGCAACGGCACAACAGACGGTCACCCATGACGTTGCGCCGGCCAACGACGACGTCAGAACCGGGCGCCTGCTGGTCGTTGAAGACCACGACGCCAACCGCGCCATTCTGTGCCACCAATTGCGCAAGTCAGGGCACTCCGTCTGTGAAGCAAAATCGGGAGCCGAGACGTTACGCCAATTGAAGGATGACAGCGTAGAGCTGGATCTAATCCTGCTGGATCTGATGCTACCCGACATGCACGGCTTCGAAATCTTGCAGTATATTAAGAATACCGCCAGCCTGCGGGAAATTCCTGTCATTATGATATCTGGCCAGCAGCAGAACGCTGAAGTCATTCGCTGTATTCAGGCGGGCGCAGAAGATTATTTGTTTAAACCGGTTAACGAAATATTGCTCGGTGCCCGCATCAATGCCAGCCTGGAACGCAAGAGTTGGCGCGACCGCGAGCAAACCTACCTGGCCGAGTTGTCCAATAGTCACGCCTTTATTCGGCAAACGTTTGGGCGTTATACGTCAGACGATATTGCCGACCGCTTACTGGAACATCCAGAAGGCCTGGACATGGGTGGCAGCCTGCAGGAGGTCACCACAGTGATGACCGATATTTGCGACTTCACCGGCTTATGCAATCAGCTGCGACCCACCGAGGTGGTGCAGCTTTTGAACAATTATCTGGGCACCTTATCAGACGTCATCGTTGCCCACGGGGGCACTGTCGACGAATTTATTGGCGATGCGATTCTGGCCATTTTTGGCGCGCCTTTAAGCAGTGATGACGATGCCGACCGCGCGGTCGCCTGCGCTATTGCGATGCAACACGCGATGCGCACCGTGAATGAAAAAAATAGAGCGCTTGGACTGCCGGCTATAAAAACCAGTATCGCCGTGAATACCGGTACTGTGGTTGCCGGCAACATCGGCTCGGAGACGCGCAGCAAATTTGGCGTTGTTGGTCAGTCGGTCAATATAACCGCGCGTATTGAAGACATCGCCGGTGCCGACGACGTGCTCATATCACAGTGCACGCTGGACGCTCTGAAAACTGAAGTCAACGTCGGACCCGGGCTGGCGCTGCGAGCCAAGGGGCTGGATAGAATTATCACAGTTTATGCGGTTGATTATGCCGCCAACTCACCATCCGAACCGACACCGCCTTACCATGACTAGCACCTTGTTGATCGTCGAAGATAACGAAATGAACCGCGACTTGCTGACGCGCCGGCTACAGAAAAAAGGCTTCAGCACCGTGCTGGCCGTTGACGGCGTAGATGCAATGCAACGGCTGGATGAGGTCGACGTCGATTTAGTGCTGATGGACATGAATCTACCAGTTCAGGATGGCTGGACTACCTGCCAAATGATAAGAAAACATCCACAGTTGCAGCATCTGCCAATTATCGCGCTGACCGCGCATGCGATGACCAATGACCGGGAGCGTGCCAGAGCCGTCGGCTGCACCGAATATGAAACCAAGCCGATCAACTTCCAGCAACTGCTGGGTAAAATAGAAAAGCTATTGGCGTGGCAGACTACTACGAACTAGCGATAGCGCGGCAGCCGTGCTGAAGCGGCGCTGCAGATTGATACCGACCGCCAGCAAGCTAGTCGTGGGAATAGGACACTGATGAACCTCGGGCAACGACTGGCGCTGTGCATTTTCGCAATTCTGCTATTTTTCTCGATCAACGTCGCCAGCTACTTTTGGGGTAGCGAAGTACGGCGCGCCGGCTTATCAGCGCTACAGAATTCAGTGTTTAGCCAACTGCGCGCCACCCAGGTGGAGCAGGAGCTGAACACCAATCATAAGAAAATTCTATTTTTCTCGACGCTAAAAGAAACCACCGACGACTACGGTCGGCTGGCTGATGATGAAATTAGAACCCTGCGCAAAAGTATTAAAAAAATCGCACTGCTAATCCGCGATCTGGAAAAATTCGTTTCCGCAGAAACCATCCCAGCCTATTCGCTGTTAAGCCAACACTTCGCCAGCCTGCACACAATTTGGAAGCAGTTTTTGCAGGACTACAATGAAGACATAGCCACCGGACCCGACAGCACGCAGCTGACAGATGCTTACAAACTCGCTATGGACAGCGTCGCAATTCTGCAACTCAAGGAAATTCAGGCGGCGGATGGGCTCGCCATTCAGATTGACACCAATATCGCGCTGACCGACAGAATAAATGTTGTGGTATTTCTGATGTCTATTTTCCTAACCAGTACGCTGGGCTTCATTCTAATTCGCTACACCAACCGCTCGTTACAGCAGCTGACGTTGGGTGTTAACCATGTTGCCGAGGGCGATCTCGATTATCGAATTCCTGAATTTAGTAAAGATGAGTTGGGCGAACTTGCGATCGCGTTTAATGCCATGTCTGGTCGGCTCAGTCAGGCGATTGAACAAGTGCAGCGCGCCAGGGAAAATGCCGACCAGGCAAATGCGGCGAAGGGTCTGTTTTTAGCGAATATGAGCCATGAATTGCGCACTCCGCTAAATGCCATTATCGGCTACAGCGATATGCTTAGTGAGGAAATCAGTGAGAACAGCAAAGTGCCGGGTGAGGCGCTGGCTGCAGACATCGCAAAAATATCCGTCGCCGGCAAACACCTTTCCACACTGATCGACAATGTGCTTGACCTTTCCAAGGTTGAGTCGGGCAAAATGCAGGTCAACAATGAATGGTTTGATGCCAATGAACTGATCCACGAAGTGGTCTCAACGATAGGTTCTCTGGCCGAACAAAATAAGAATACGCTGGAAATGGACTTGACTGACCAGCAATTGCGGATGTTCGCCGACGCGACAAAGTTTCGGCAATTATTTTTCAACCTGCTGAGCAACGCCTGCAAGTTTACTGCCAACGGCCACATCAAGATAAGCGGTTGCTTGCTTAACAAAAACGGTCGTGACTTCGCACGGTTTACCATCGCTGACACCGGCATTGGCATGAGTAAAACACAGTGTGCCAGGGTATTTGATAGCTTCGTGCAGGCAGACCAATCGACCACGAAAAAGTATGGCGGCACTGGTCTCGGGCTGGCGATCAGCCAGCAATTTTGTCAGTTAATGCACGGCGACATTTGGCTAGAAAGCGAACTCGATGTGGGCACAACATTTTATGTCGATTTACCGCTGGCTCATGTGCAGGTGATGGGACCGCCGAATGCGTCAGACTGCGAGGTCACGGCAGCCGATGAGTTGCAGAGCTAGATCTTTTTCAACTGCCGGTTTCTTCCATCGTCAGTTCTTTCAGGCGTTGCAACGCTTCTTCTTTCTGTTGCAACTCGGTGCGTAGCTGTGCAATGTTGGCCTGCAAGCGACTATTCGCAGTGTGCTGCAGCATTACCTCCTGCAGGGCTTTACTAAGCAATAATCCTTGCTCATCACTGACCCCCTGATCTATTAGCGCCTGTAGCCGATTCTGATATTCAACCGCATTGGCCAAATTAAAGTAAGGCGAGGCTGACAGCAAATGCAACAGATTCAGACCAAGATAGGTACAGTATTGCTGCGTAGCCGGTGCTCTGGCGTACGCCTCGCTGCTCACCTCCTTTTGCAACAGCCCATTGGCGGCCTCATATTGACCGCTGGCCAGCAGCCGAATTGCCGCGTTGTCAGAACACACCCCACCCAGCACGGGCCGCGGTTGCATTGGCCGCCTGACCTGCGGATTGATTGCTGCCGTGTCGAGTTTGGCTGTTGCAGCGTCGCCCTCTGACGTTGGTGCCGCTCTCTGCGGATACATTAAATCGCAGGCAGGGAGCGCAAGACTGAGTAAGAGACTAATGAAAAGCTGGCGGCGCAAGGCTTGGTCTTCCTGTCAGTAGGTTTTGGTACTATTCACACTTTATCAGGATACACCTAAACCTTTCTAATGAAAACGCCAGCGTCAATAAACCGTCAGTCTGGCGCTTGCCTGGTGTTTTTTTAGCCGTTTACTGAGGGCGCAGATGTGGAAACAGCAACACGTCGCGTATGCTGGCGGTGTCGGTTAAAAACATCACCAAACGATCTATACCAATGCCCTCACCCGCAGTCGGTGGCATGCCGTATTCTAACGCCGTCACATAGTCGGCATCGTAGTGCATTGCCTCAGCGTCACCGGCGTCTTTTTCCTGCACTTGCTGCATAAACCGTTCAGCCTGGTCCTCCGCGTCGTTTAACTCGGAGAAGCCGTTGGCTATTTCACGACCGCTGATAAAAAACTCAAAGCGGTCGGTAACGAACGGGTCGGCGTCGCTGCGCCGCGCCAGGGGTGACACTTCCGCCGGATAGCCGGTGATAAAGGTAGGCTGCTGCAAGCGGTGTTCAACGGTTTTTTCAAACAGTTCGATCTGAATTTTGCCCAGGCCATAGGATTCTTTCACGGGTATGTCCAGCGTTTTTGCCAGCGCAGCGGCTTGCTCGCGATCGTCCAGCTGCGCCTCAGTAAAGCTGTCGTTATAGTGCAGCAAAGACTCTTTCACACTCATGCGCGGGAACGGCTGGGTCAAATCATAGTCGACGCCTTGATAGCTGACGCTAGTATCACCCAGCACCTGCTGCGCCACTGAGCGCAGCATTTCCTCGGTCAGGTTCATCAAGTCCTGGTAATCGGCATAGGCCTGGTAAAACTCGAGCATGGTGAATTCAGGATTGTGTCGGGTAGATAAGCCCTCGTTGCGAAAGTTGCGATTAATCTCGAATACTTTTTCTAAACCACCGACCACCAAACGCTTCAAGTACAGTTCGGGGGCGATGCGCAGAAACATCTCCTGGTCTAACGCATTGTGATGGGTAACAAATGGTCGCGCTGCGGCGCCGCCTGGAATTGGTTGCATCATCGGCGTTTCCACCTCGACGAATTGCCGGGCCAGCATAAATTGTCTTATTGCCTCGATCGCTTTGGCGCGCAGCTCAAACACGCGGCGCGATTCAGGATTCATGATCAAGTCGACATAGCGCTGCCGATAGCGCAGCTCGCGATCGGCCAGGCCGTGAAATTTGTCAGGCAGAGGGCGCAGGGATTTGGTCAGCAATCTGGCTTCCTGCATATCGATGTATAAATCACCCTTACCCGATTTGTGCACAGGACCGCGCGCGCCGACGATGTCGCCAAGGTCCCAGGTTTTTATTTCTGCCAGCACGGCTTCTGGCAGGGCTTTTCTATTCACGTACAGTTGAATTTGGCCGCTGCTGTCTTGCAATACCAGAAAAGCACCGCGATTGCGCATAATGCGCCCGGCAACGCTAACGATTTCCTTAAGTTGCTCTAATTCCGGTTTGGTTTTCTCCGCATGCGCGACCTGCAGGTCTTGCGCCAACGCATCACGGCGGAAATCGTTGGGAAAGGCATTTCCCTGCTCGCGCAGAGCGTCCAGCTTTTGCCTGCGTTCGGCAATCAGTTTATGTTCGTCTTGTTGTTCGGTCATAGAGATTCCTGCAGTTATATGCCCGCTTTTAAGCTGGCCTCAATAAACATATCGATATCACCATCCAACACGACATTGCAGTTGGAGGTTTCAACATTGGTGCGCAAATCCTTGATACGTGAGGAGTCGAGCACGTAAGAGCGAATTTGGCTGCCCCAGCCGATATCGGCTTTGTTGTCTTCCTGCGCTTGCTGATCGGCATTGCGGGCCTGTAATTCTATTTCGTACAGCTTGGCTCGCAGTTGCTTCATGGCGTTGTCTTTATTCTGGTGCTGCGAACGCTGATTCTGGCACTGCACCACAACGCCGCTGGGCTCGTGGGTAATGCGTACGGCGGAATCGGTTTTGTTTACGTGCTGACCGCCGGCACCGCTGGCGCGATAGGTATCTATACGCAGATCGGACGGGTTGATTTCGATATCAATATTGTCATCGACTTCGGGAGACACAAACACTGAAGCGAACGAGGTGTGGCGGCGACTACCCGAGTCGAACGGCGACTTGCGCACCAGGCGGTGTACCCCGGTTTCAGTGCGCAGCCAACCGAAGGCATAATCGCCCTCGAACTTGATAGTCGCACCTTTTATACCTGCCACGTCGCCTGGCGACACCTCCAGCAGTTCGGTTTTAAAGCCACGCCGCTCACCCCAGCGCAGATACATGCGCAATAACATATCGGCCCAATCCTGCGCCTCGGTGCCGCCGGAGCCACTTTGAATATCGAGGAAGGCATTGTTGGCGTCCATCTCACCGTCAAACATGCGGCGAAACTCCAGCGTTTCGAGCTGGCTTTGCAGGTCATCAAGTTCCTGTTGCAGCGCGCCAATGGCCTCCACGTCGTCTTCTTCGGCGGCTAAATCAAGTAGCTCTTTATTGTCGCTGAGGCCACTTTGCAGTGCATCCAGCGTGGTCACTACGGTTTCCAGGGCGGACTGCTCGCGACCCAGCGCTTGCGCTTTGGCCGGGTCGTCCCACACGGCAGGCTCGCTCAGCTCTGCCTCAACTTCTGTTAAGCGTTCTTTCTTCTGAGCGTAGTCAAAGATACCCCCTGAGCTGCTCGGAGCGGTCTAACATATCTTTGATGGATTGGTAGATGGGGCTGAGTTCTAGCATGGGTGATTTGGTCCGCCAAAAAAGACGCAATTGTAACGCATGGGCTGCGCGTTATGTAGGGTGCGCCCCGCGCACTTTCGTAACTCTGCTGCACCGTTTGATTTCAGGTGCGCACGGCACACCCTACGCCGGCTCCAGGTACTCCACCATTAGCTGCAAGTTTTCCTGATCACGATAGCGGTTCACATCCAATCTGTACGCTAATTTAACGTGCTCAATGGTACTGTCTGGCCATTGCTCCAGGTCTACGTTAAACGCAATAGCATCGAACATTGCCTCACCATGCCGATCGAGCGCCACGACCATTTTCAAGTGTCGCTCACCAACGATACGCTGTCGTAACAGCTGAAACTCACCGTCGAACAGCGGCTCAGGATAACCCTGACCCCACGGCCCTGCGTAACGCAGCGTCTTTGCAAGATCGAGCGAAAACTCTTCGCTTTGCAGCTCACCATCGCTTTGTAACTCGGCGTTGAGCTGTTCGGGCTGCAGCTGCCGTCTTAGCTCGGCATCAAACGCGGCGCTAAAGTCGGCAAAGTGTTCACGGTTGATGGTTAGCCCGGCGGCCATAGCGTGGCCACCAAATTTGCCAATAAGCTGCGGCTGCTGTTTGGCAACGTTGTCCAGTGCGTCGCGAATGTGTAAACCTTGAATTGAGCGCGCGCTGCCTTTTAGCTCTGTGTCCGACGCGGCTGCGAAAGCGATGACCGGGCGGTGATGCATTTCCTTGACTCTCGATGCGAGTATGCCGATGACCCCCTGATGCCAATTTTCGTCAAACAAACACAGACCAAAGGGCAGGCTTGCAGCATCCTGCTGCTGCATTGCAGCCAGCATTTGATCGGCTTCTACTTTCATGCTGGTCTCGATGCTGCGCCGGTCCTGATTCAACTGCTGCAGTTCACCCGCCAGCTGGCGCGCCTCATGCGCATCGTCAGTAAGCAAACAGCGAATACCCAGCGACATATCCTGCAGCCTACCCGCCGCATTCAGCCGCGGCCCAACGACGAAACCCAGATCAGCTGCGACCAGAAATTTCGCATCGCGACCGGCAACTTGCAGCAACGCCAGTATGCCCGGCACTGCCTTGCCGCTACGAATGCGCCGCAAGCCCTGCTCTACCAGGATGCGGTTATTGCGATCCAGCGGCACCACATCGGCAACCGTACCAAGCGCGACTAAATCAAGCAAAACCGCCAGGTTAGGCACGGGCAGACTCTGCAACTCGAACCACCCTTCGGCCTGTAACGCGCGACGCAGCGCTAACAATAGATAAAACATAACGCCCACGCCGGCCAGCGACTTGCTGGCAAAGCTGCAGCCGTGTTGATTCGGATTGACGATAGCCAGCGCGGCCGGCGTTTCATCGCCTGGCAAATGGTGATCGGTTACGACCACATTGATGCCGAGTTTATTAGCGTGGGCAACTCCCTCGCAGGCGGCGATGCCATTGTCGACTGTGACGATAAGGTCCGGCTTCGATTGCGCGGCAACGTCAACAATCTCCGGCGTCAACCCGTAGCCGTAATCGAAACGGTTGGGCACCAGAAAATCGACGTGCTTGAAGCCCAGCAGCCGCAGACCCCGCACACCCACTGCACAGCTGGTTGCACCGTCAGCATCGAAATCACCGACGATAAGAATGCGCTGGTTGTTATGCAGGGCCGCCAGCAGGCAGGCTACCGCCGTGTCGATGCCTAGCAAGGTGTCGGGCGGCAGCAGGTGCCGCAGCGAACAATCGAGCTCAGCCTCGGTGGTTACACCACGCGCCATATATACGTTTTTTAAAATCGTGGGCAAGGTTGGAGAAAAGTTGCCAGCAACGCCGACCGCTCGGCGCGTAATCCGTTTTTTCATGTCGTAGTCATGTGGTGGGAACAGGACGCGGATTATAAAGCGCTGGCGCGACGATGTTGTTATTTAAATAAAGGGTATCTCTATTTGCATTGCGCGGCGGTGTATCCCGCCCATCAAGAAACGCATGCACGAAAACCGACTGCGCACCGCGGTGCGCAGCAAGCTGGAGCCTCACATAAAAATGCTTCTCATGGCTATGCACCCCACCGGGCGATTACAGTCCCAGAATATGAACTTGCTTGTCAGTCTGCACGGCCTCGTCGACCGCCGCACATGGCAATGCGCTGCATGCTCATAAATCAATCCCATCGTCTACTGTCGATATTTTGGGTGCAATCGCACTCAGCAACTCGAAAATGCAGAACCAAGGACCCGCTCGAACCTTGCTGGCCTAACAGGCATCCTGATCTTGCCGCAACGTATCCAACCAGTATTGTGCCCTCACGCGATACTCCCGAAAATCCGCCGCCTGCTCGAATGCGGACAGGGCCAGCTTGACCTGTCCCTGTTTTAGATGGGCGTGGCCGAGTATCCAATACGCATTGCCGTCGGCTTCGATATGCTTTAATGCCTTTTTCACCGCAATGACCGCGTTTCCCCACTCATCGGCTTCGAGGTATTTTTTGGCCAGTCGTAGTTCTACGCTGCCCGTGCTCGCCGTTCGACCACAACCAAATTGAATGTGTGGGATATTCATCGTAACTGCAATTTCAATCATCTTTCTAAATGAAAACTTTTCATTGCTTCGGTTCGCCGATAGACAGGGCTCAGTTAAAATATAAAGTCCGCACTCAAAAAGCTCGATTCTCCGTTGCGAATAATATCGCTGATCAAGGTTTTGCTGACGGCATCATCGACGGCGCTTGCAAGTACTTCGCTTTACCCGGTTCCGGCAGCGGGGTCAGTTTGACACCCGGCGGTATATTGGGACAATGCGGCGGCCTCGGTTGCTAATGCCTCAATCGCACCCCAGTCCCCTGCATCGATAAGATTCTGCGGCAGCATCCAGGAGCCGCCGACGCAGGCCACGCTGGGCAGCGCCAGATAGTCTTTGGCGGTTGCAGGCGTAATGCCCCCGGTGGGACAAAACGTAATGTGCGGTAACGGACCGCGAATAGACTTCAACATGGGAATCCCACCCGCCGCTTCTGCGGGGAAAAACTTCATGTGCTGAATGCCATATTCCAACAGCAACATTGCCTCGCTCGGCGTGGCGACCCCCGGCAACAGCGTAATTTCCTTTTGCAGCGCGGCTTCGATTAACCCTGGCGTGCTACCGGGGCTGACCATAAACTGCCCGCCTGCGTCGATAACCGCGTTTATCTGCTCTACTTCGGTGACCGTTCCTGCACCGACAAGGGCGTCGGGTACTTCTTTGGCGATCGTGCGTATTGCGTCCAGTCCAGCAGCGGTGCGCAAGGTGACTTCCAACACCTTTAAACCGCCCCGCACCAGCGCTCGCGCTAAAGGCACCGCCTGCTCAGGTCGGTGAATGACTATCACCGGAATAACCGGAGAGGTGTTCATTACATCTTCTATTGTTTTCGTCACGTTAAGTGCTCCTGAACCAACTCGGGTTGTGCCGGCGACTTTTGCTGTGCTTCGACCATAGACTCTTATATCAACCAACTCATGTACGAGATTCAAGCGATACGCATTCCTACAAAGTCACAGTCGAAATAAAATGTAATAACAATTGGTCGACAATTATTTTACTTCTCCGCTGCAATATCGAGTCGGAGACATAGAATTGTCAGTAGGTTAAATCAATCGTTAGAAATATGTCAACTTATTATGTGATCCAATTTGTTATATTTGGCATGACAATTAATTTTTATTTGGTCTTACCATTGCAATTTTATTGGGATTTGTCTGATTTCCACAAACCAATGTTCGTCGATGATGTGGGCTTTCGTTGATCCCATACTGAGCTTATGCACGGCGTTCGCGTGGAGCTCGTCACGCATATTTTTACGATTGCCCATATTGGCCCCGTGCCAGCCGCCGCGCCGTCAACCTTGGCGGAATTAGAGTAGCTTATCGTCACCATCGGGCGGCTTTCGATGAGAGGCCGATAAAAGCAGTGCTTTCAGTGTTTTCGATCTGAAGTCGCGACGATACAGCACCGCAAATACCCACGGCGCAGCGACAAATAAGAGAACTGGATGAACGAACCACGTTAGTAATGCCAGACTGAAGTAGTAGGCCCGCAACCCGACAACAAATGAATGCATTGCCAGGGTTACCGTACGTGAGAAAGACTTCGAGTACTGGTCGCGGAGTTCTGCTTCGGCATCTTCATACGGCATGGGGGCACCGGCCATAATTACCGACGCCATACCATACTGGCGAATACTCCAAGAGAACGTAAAGAAAGAATAGGTATAGATTAGCATCAGTATCAACAGCTTAAAAATCCACAGGTCGGGCGTGTTGACTTTGGTCAACGGCAACTCAGCCAGCACTTCTATCGCCTGTTCGGTTGCACTCATAGTAGTTAATACGGCGGCAATAATGAGCAAGCTGCTCGATGCGAAGAATGTCGAGTTTCTCTCAAGGTTGCTGATCACACCGGTATCGATCACCCGGAATTCGCGTTGCTGAAGCACCCGGGCCCAGTCATCAACATAAGTGCCCAACAAGCTTTGCAAGCGTAAATTTGTTTTGGCGTATTTACGTGAAAAGATGTGGTAACCCAACCACCAGCCGAGAAACCAGATTAATGCTAACCAGTCGATCGCAGGAATCGCGGAGATGGTCATGAGTACAACAACCGCGCACTGAATACAACGCGCGAAAGAACGACCCGTTGTGTTGTGCCGCCTCGCTGTACTCGTCCTGTCGGCAGCATAGCGCGGTCAAGTAGCGCGGACCTAAAGTTTACGACTAACTTCCAGAAATAGATTCTTTGCGTTTGCATCACGTTATCAAGAGCCAATTGATCAATCTTCACCTGTAATTAGCCCGTGTTGCGCATACCGGCCGCTACGCCGGCGATGGTCACCATAATTGCCTGCTCTACCAACGGGTCTTGTTGATCACGGTCACGCTGTAACAGCTCTGCCTGCAACACGTTCAGCGGTTCAGTGTAGATATTCCGCAAACCAATGGACTCCTTTACCCACGGCTGATCGGCTAACAGTTCGTCTGCGCCGGTCAGCTTCAGCACTGTTGCGGTATCCTTCTGCAGCTGTGCGCGCAAGCCGTTGCCAATCTCTTGCAGCTCCGCGTCAACCAGCTTGCTGTCGTAGTAGGCAGACAGGTTGCTATCGGCTTTGGCAAATACCATTTCGAGCATCGACAAGCGCGTCGCGAAGAATGGCCATTGCGCCGCCATTTCGTTGAGCAAATTATCCTGCCCCGCATCCAGCATGTGTTGCAGCGCCTTGCCCGCACCCAGCCACGCGGGCAGCATCAGTCGATTCTGACTCCACGCAAATATCCATGGAATGGCGCGCAGACTTTCAATGCCACCACCGCCCTTACGGCGCGCTGGTCTGGAACCCAGCGGTAATTTTGCCAACTCCTGCTCCGGTGTGGCCTGGCGAAAATAGGCGACGAAATTTTCTTCGTCTCTGACCACTGCACGATAGTAGCGGCAGGAAGAATCCGTAATGCTGTCCATCACCTCACGCCATTCGGGATCCGGTCGCGGCGGCTCCAGCAAGTTAGCCTGCAGGATAGCGCTGGTATACAGCGCGAGGGTCTTGATGGCGAACGGGCTTAACCCCAGCTTGGTGCGAATCATCTCCCCTTGCTCGGTCACTCGCAGACCACCACGCAACGAACCCGGCGGCTGCGACAACAACGCTGCATGTGCCGGCGCACCGCCGCGGCCAATAGTGCCGCCGCGGCCGTGAAACAAAGTGAGCTTGACGCCCGCAGCGGCGCAGACGCCGAGCAAGGACTCCTGTGCGCGATATTGTGCCCAGGCGGCTGCCAGCACGCCGGCATCCTTGGCCGAGTCGGAATAGCCTATCATCACCATCAGGCGGCTTTCGATCAAAGTGCGATAAAAGTCATTGTCAAGCAGGCCTTTGATGACCTCAGGTGCTCGGTTAAGATCATCCAGCGTTTCAAACAGTGGCACAACCGGTAGTTTATAAGCACAGCCTGCCTCCTTCAGCAGCAGCTGCACGGCCAACACATCGGACGGTTGTTTGGCCATCGAGATGGTATAGCAACCGAGTGCGTCCGGAGACTGCCTTGCGACCACGGCACAGGTATCCAGCACTTCCCTAACCGCATCGCTGGGCTGCCACCGCGTCGGTATCAGCGGCCGTTTATTCCGCAATTCCGCATACAGAAACGCCTGTTTTTCGCTTTCGTCCCATGCTTCGTAATCACCGAGTTCGAGATAGCGTGTCAGCTCCGCAAAGACCTCGCTGTGACGGGCGGCATCCTGGCGAATATCGTGACGCACCAAATGCACGCCGAAGCAGCGCACCCGGCGTAACAGGTCCAGCAGCGCGCGATCGGCGATGCTGTGCATGCCACAATCCTGTAACGACCGATAGCAAGTTTGCAAGGGTTGCCATAGCTGTTCCGTGTTTGTGATGATATCCGTTGTTTCAGATTTTCCACCCGCCAACCTTTCCTGAATCGCAAACAGAGTATTTCTCAGACGTTGTCGCAACGATTTGAGGACCGCGCGGTAAGGTTCATGCGCGTCGTTGGCCAATGCCTTTAGCTCGGCATTGGCGGCCGTCATTGACAACTCATCAATCAGCTCCACGACGTCTTGCAAATACAGATCCGCTGCCTGCCAACGGCTTAACAATAACACCTCCTCAGTTACTACAGCGGTCACATTGGGATTGCCGTCACGATCACCGCCCATCCATGAACAAAACGTGACCGGTGTAGCCGCTAGCGGTAGATGTGAACCCGTCGCCTCGAACAGCGTAGTGTCGAGGCAACGAATAAAATCAGGCACGGCCTGCCACAGGGAATTTTCCATCACGGCAAACCCCCATTTGGCCTCATCCACCGGGGAGGGTCGTTCAAGCCGAAAATCATGGCTATACCATATTTGGGTGATCAGCTCTCTCAGGCGTGCATGCAGCGCCTGATCTTCCTCTTCCGTGCGCCCCTGTAGCTCGAGTTGACCGAGACAGGCATCAATTTCGCCGTGTTTGTGGATCAGCGTACGCCGCGTAATTTCCGTCGGGTGCGCGGTCAGCACCAGTTCGATATGCAGAGACTCAATCGCCTGATTTATCGCAGACTGAGACACCTTACTGGCCTTCAGCTGCGCGAATACCGACTCCAAGGTTTGACTGGCAGAATAGTGAGTTTCCATCTCGCGAGAAATATTGTGGTGCTGGTCGGCGATATTGGCAAGATTGAGGAACTGGCTAAACGCTCTTGCCACCGGAATCAGCTGTTCACGGTCAAGACTGCGCAGTATCTCCTGCAACGCCAGGTGATCATCTTGTTCCCCGGCCCTGGCGGATTTAGATAAGTTGCGAATTACTTCGATTTTTTCCAGGAAGGCTTGCCCTTCCGCTTCGGCGATAACCTCGCCGAGTATGCGACCCAACAGACTGACATTGCTTCGCAGTGACACATAATCTTGATCCGCCATAAATTGCTACCTCAATGTTTGTAAAAGAGTGGGAAGCTCGGCACTGCTTACCAGTGAATAATGCGTTCAGCGTTTGGCTGAGCGCGGCAAATAGTTTCTCGGCCTTATCGGCGTCATCGAAGATGCGTCGTATTGTCATCGCCCAATGCTGTGACATAATCTACCTCGATACCAAGACGGGCAAGTTAAACCGCTGTGTTAAGCGTATCGCCTCCGTACGCAAGCGCCATAGGCAGCGAACTGCCGGACTGGGTTTTCGGCCGATGGCTTAATTCCAATATGCACTCGCCAATGATTGCTATTTTGTGTGCCATAAGTTGCCTCGTATAAGCCCAGCCGCGCGCTGGTCCATCACCGGCGCGCATAGCAAGCGACCGCGGGGATACAGATCAGGAGAAAAACAGGCCACCGTTCACGTCCAAATTAACGCCCGTAACGAACGCCGCTTCGTCGGACGCGAGGAAAGCCACCACATCGGCCACTTCTGTGGGAGCGCCTTCGCGGCGCAGCGGTGTTCCTGCCGCAACGTTACTGCGCACTTCATCTTTGGTAAATGTGTCATGAAACGTGGTGCTAATCATACCGGGACACAAGGCGTTCACACGAACATTTTGTGGACCAAGCTCTTTGGCCATCGCTCGAGTCAGGGTCATGACTGCACCTTTCGCCGTCGCGTATGCAGACGCGCCGGGACCGCCGCCATCTCTACCGGCCTGAGAGGCGAAATTAATAATTGACCCGCCATTTTTCATGGATGTCACAACCGCCTTGGTCAACAGGAAGGCAGTATTGAGATTGAGCTTCATCACCTGGTTGAAAAAGTCTTCATCCATTTCATCGATGGTTTTTCTGGCGACCAGTCCACCGGCAACGTTAACAAGCACGTCAATTTGGTGGCCATAAGCTGCATGGGCCTCACTTACCAAGCGTGATACATCCTCCTGCCTGGTCATATCACCTTGCACTATAATGCCTTGCCCGCCGGCAGCCGTTATTTCCTTCAGGGTTTGTTCTGCTTGCGCAGTGTCGCTAAAATAGTTCATCACCACTTTTGCACCTTCCGCAGCAAGCTTCAGCGATATCGATTTGCCGATGTCGCGCACACCACCGGTGATTACTGTGACTTTATCTTTGAGTTTCATAAGTGCTCCTTACTCGCTTTAGGGAAAGATACTACGTAATGTGCTCGCTCAAGCGTTTGCCGGAGACAGTTGAGCTCGCTGTTTGACTGGATGGATACGACCACCCACTAACCTGACGGGCAGGATTGCCAGTGGCACCAGTGCCGCTCCCAGCATGAAATTTCAAACCGTTCCGGGTTATTAAAATTGTCAATCACTGTTTCGGTCACCCGCGAATGATTAGCCAACTGGTCACTACTTTTCCGCAACGACACCACCGCTTCTGTTGGCGTGTGGCCGTTTTTAATACTAAACCCGATACCACCAGGTATTCACCGGCCCACCGCAGGTTCGATTGACCTGAAGAGCGCTAGCGATCTATCGAACGAGGCAACGCTGTGGTTCTAGTCGCTACCAGCGCTTGGAAAATTGTCATCAAGACGACTCAATGTGAATCGTTTTCTTCTCTCGGCATCCTTGCGGCGCACCTCTTTCTCAGCCTGCGCCTCAGTCGCATCGTGCAGTATGTCGAGCAGGCGTGAGAAATGGTTACGCATTGCCAGCCGCGCAGCTTGTGGCTCACCCCTGGCCAGTGCAGCATATATTGCCTGGTGTTCGTCAAGGCGGCGCTGGGGGTTCGTCTCACACACTTCCCCATGTGCGTTATGAATCTCCATGGATTGTTCCTGTATGTCCCATAGATGATTAATCACGTCTGCCAGGGCGCGGTTTTGTGTCGCTTGTGCAATGATTGAATGGAATTTCCTGTCTGCCACATCCGAGTTCAGGTTGCCTTCCTTGTTTTCGGTTGCCATCTCATCAAGTGCCGCTGCCAGCGCCTTAAGCTGGTCGTCTGTAATCATGGAAGCGGCGAGTGCGGCCGCCTCGCCTTCGATAAGCACGCGAGACTCTGTCAGCTCAAATGGGCTAATAGCTTGCTGTTGATTGCCGTTTAGTTTTCTATTCTCAAGAACATACACGCCCGAACCCGTCTTCACCGTGACGGCTCTTTTTGCTTCCAGTGCGATAATAGCCTCGCGGATTGTCGGACGGCTAACCCCAAAACGTTCTGACAGCTCGCGCTCGGCTGGTAAGCGGGTACCTGGTGGATATTCTCCGGAGGCCAATATCTCGAGCATTTTGTCCACTATCTGTCGGTACAGACGTTGCCCGCTAGCTGTCTGTTTTTTGCTCATATTACCTCTCCAACGCTCACTGCGGACTAAGACTAGCCACAACTACATACTGCGTTCAGTCATTGTAGCATAACGGTAAGAAATTGGTCAGACAACGGGTAAGTCAAATATTGCGCCGGGCCCTACATGATTGATTGTAGCGATCATTTTTTTGTCTATTTATTTGGCGCTTAGTGGAAGAATCTCTGAGCATTACGAGTTTGGGTTTACTTGTACACTGGTTAACCGGTACGCGCTCAGATCCGATCAAGCATCCAGTATAATCCGACAAAAAAGCCCCAGCAAAAGAGCTGGGGCTTGTAAGCGAACTGGGGTGCCATCTTGGATGGCATTCATTCTGTTCGATGCTTTGCTCTCGTTATCTACATGCGGTAGCTAAGTCCTAACGTAATTCGCCGATCGGTGAGACCTTGGAAACAAAGCAGCGCGCCTTCGTTTACGCAACTTTGCGTGACTTCTTCTTCGGTGATGTTAACGGCTTCTAGTCCAATGTTGAAGTTCTCATTGATATCATAAACTATGCTGCCATTGAGCTGTCCTCTATCCTCTTGTACCACCTGGAAACCCCAGGGAAAGCTGGACGTACTGCCGAAGTCACTTGAACGGTACGCCTCACGCCATGTATAGCGCAATCTGGCTGAAAGCCCGTATTTTTCGTAGTACACCGTTGCGTTGTAGGCATTTTCAGACAGATCCTCCAATGGCGCACGGAAATCAACGTCTGTGAGACCTGATGTGGCTTCGAAGATTGTAGCAGCGCGGCTGGTCGCGTCGAAGTATTCATCGGGACCGTCAAACTCCTGCCAGGTGTAGTTAAAGAGAAAGCCGAATCCAGACGCCCAGGCAAGCTGCTCTTCAAAATCTGCAAGATCATACTGAAA
>RCMY010001009.1_pt1 | contig 26811 bp, 22 predicted proteins | sample 2041341 | NCBI WGS metagenome assembly RCMY01 (sample SAMN09708234, study PRJNA481090) | Marine sediment metagenome, whole genome shotgun sequencing project.
GGCACTTAACCAAATTTTACGCACTAAGTATTGTTAATATATTCCATTGATACTGAGATAGTTAACTAATTATTTAACGGACTATTGTTGTTAATTAATAATCGATTATGGGAAAAGATATAAATCGACTAAAAGTCGTATTAGCAGAACAAAAGCGAACTAACAAATGGTTAGCTGAACAACTAGGTAAAGATCAAGCTATGGTCTCTAAATGGTGCACTAATACAACACAGCCAAGCCTTGAGATGCTTATGAAAATAGCACAAGCATTGGGGATTGAAGCAAAAGACTTGCTTCGTGAACAATCAAATATTTAATTAGTAAATCTGACTAATAATGCCAACAAACAGTAATGCTTCTTTACGCTATTCTATTTTAGACAAGGTCTTTTAGTGACATTCATCATAAAATCACTGCAATGGCTAAGAGAAGCAATTATCGATAAAATAAAAAAACAATAATATATTCAACGATGCAGAATGACTGCATCGTTGAGAAGTAATTTTGAAAACAAATAAAAATAAGATATGAATCAATCACAATATAGTAGTTTATTCTCCTTCCTTTTCAACATAGCAAACGATGTTTTAGTTCAGGCTTTTGAAAAAGGAGATTATAAAAAAATAACGCTACCCTTTATCGTGTTACGCCGTCTTGACTTGTTATTGGAACCTACAAAAGACGCTGTACTCCAATTTAGCCAAACAAAAGAGTTTTCTACAATGCCAGAAGAAAGTCAAGACCAACAGTTATATCAAATCACTAGCTATCCTTTCTACAATACATCGGCTTTTACAATGAAGACACTACGTGCTGAGACAGACAGCACTCGCTTACGCCAAAATTTTGAAGCTTATCTTAATGGCTTCAGCTTCCATGTGCAAGACATTATTGGAAAATTCGATTTACGCCATTATGTAGAAAAGTTGTCATCTGTTGGTCGTTTGGGCTTGTTGATAGAGAAGATGACCGACGAGAATATTAATCTCGGCGCTTCCCCAATCATTGATCCTGAAACAAAGGAGGAAAAACTTCCGGCTTTGGATAACCACACAATGGGTACTCTCTTTGAAGATTTGCTTCGTAAATTCAATGAAGACTTCAGTGTTACTGAGGCTGGAGAGCATTATACCCCTCGTGACTATGTTCGTTTGTTGGCTGATTTGGCTATTATGCCTGTAGCTGATTCACTGAAACATGGCAGCTACGATATTTATGATGGTGCTTGTGGTACAGGCGGTATTCTTTCTTTAGTACAAGATCGTGTTTCTGAACTTGCATCTGCAAACAATAAACGTTGGAAAACGTATTTGTATGGACAGGAACTTCAGCCCGAAACTTTCGCGACGTGTAAAGCTGACTTAATGCTTTCTGGGCATAGCAAGAACTTTACTTATCGTCAAGGTGGCATCAATCGTCTTTGTTTTGCTAATGGAAGTACAATTAGTGAAGATGGACATCCCGGAAAGAAATTCGACTTTTGTATCTCCAATCCACCCTTTGGAACTCCATGGAAGGCTGATTTGGAGAATTGGGGGTACGGAACAGACAAAAGTAAAATTATTGATCCTCGTTTTTTTGGTACATTGGATGGTAAAGTGCTTAGTTTTGTCCCCGGTATCGGGGATCCGCAAATGTTGTTTCTTGCCAATAACGTAAGTCGCATGAAGGATGACGATGAGCAAGGCACTCGTATTGTGGAAATTCACAATGGCTCATCTCTTTTTACAGGAAATGCCGATGGTGGCGAAAGTAATCTGCGCCGCTATATTATAGAGAAAGATATGCTTGAAGCAATTATAGCAATGCCTGAGAATATGTTCTACAATACTGGTATTGGAACCTTTATATGGATTATAACTAACCGTAAAGAAGTTCGTCGAAGAGGAAAGGTGCAATTGATAGATGCTACCTCGATAAAAACGCCATTGCGAAAAAATCTAGGCAATAAGAATTGTGAAGCATCCGATACTGATAGAACTACTATTTTGAAGTTACTGACCGATTTTGAAGAGAACGAACAAAGTAAGATTTTCGACAATCGTGAATTTGGCTATTGGCAAATTACGGTTGATTGTCCATTACGTCTGCGCATTAAAGATAGTTATGACTTGACAGAGGGAAAACTCAAAGAAGCAGAGATTGCGCTTTGCAAAGATGCTATTGATTCTCTGCCAGTCGGAATTCCAACCAATGATTGGACAAATTATGCTAAAGCTCTTGGACTGAAAGCTGCTTTATTGAAAAAACTCCGTCCACTTATCACAGAGACTGACCCTACAGCCATGATTGTAAAAGGCGAAGTGGATGCTGCTTTACGTGATTCAGAACAAGTACCATTGCTATATTCTGGTGGAATAGAGGCATTTATGCAGAATGAGGTATTGCCTTATGCTCCTGATGCATTTGTTGATGAGACAAAGACAGTCATTGGTTATGAGCTTTCTTTCACCAAGTATTTCTATAAGCCTTTAGAACTGCGTTCTCGTGAAACAATAGTTGCAGAAATCCGTGAGTTGGAAGGTCAAACTGACGGATTACTTAATGAAATTTTAGAGGACTAAACAATGAAAAAATATAAGGAATATAAGGATAGTGGGGTGAAATGGATTGGGATAATTCCAAGCCATTGGAAAACTCCAAAATTAAATAGACTTGTTTCTAAAATTGGGAGTGGAAGTACACCAAGAGGAGGAGCTGAGGTTTATGTGTCAGAAGGTGTAAAATTCATTAGAAGTCAAAATGTATATTTTGAAGGATTAATAATGGATGGTATTGTACACATAACACCAACCATAAATGAAAAAATGAAAAACACTCAGGTTTTTCCTTGCGATGTTCTTCTCAACATAACAGGTGGATCTATAGGACGTTGTTTTTATGTTGAAAATTCTATTGGTAAAGCAAATGTTAATCAACATGTTTGTATTATCCGTCCGACCCTTATTGACTACCGATTCACTAAATATTTTCTTCAATCTTATTCTGGACAATCACAAGTCTGGTTTTATCAGAAAGGAGACAGAGAAGGATTAAGTGCAGAATCTATTAAACGTTTTCGCACTCCGTATCCAACATCTTTGGAACAGAAAGCTATAGTTTCTTATTTAGATGAAAAGATAAATAAAATAGATAAATATATAGCTACAGCAGAAAAGAAAATTGCAGCACTTGATGAGTTAAAGCAAGTAACTATCGCTGATGCTGTAACTCATGGAACCAATCCTAATGCTCCAATGAAAGATTCTGACATTCCTTGGATTGGAATGGTGCCGGAACATTGGAAAGTCAAACGCGCTGCAATTATGTTTTCTGAGAATAAAAACAAGAATAGTAAATATGAGTTCTCACATGCTTTTAAATTTAATTATGGAACGCTTGTTCCAAAGGATGAAACTGGTGACGTTTCTGAATATCGAGACACATATGAAGCTTACACTATTATTAAAAAAAATGATATAGCTATTAATTGTTTAAACTTAAATTATGACTTTGTTTCACAGAGAGTGGCTATTTCACCTAATAAGGGAATATTGACATCAGCTTACTTAATAATCACTCCCAGAAACGGAGTTAATCCCTATTATTACAACTATTTGTTTAAGGCAATGGACAGCAAGAAATTATTTCATGGAATGGGAACAGGTATTAGATTAACTTTATCTTATACAGAGTTAAAAAAACAATTCTTGCCAAATCCATCATTCACAGAACAGAATGAAATAGTAGCATATATAGACCGCAAAGTTGCTCAAATCGATAGAATGAAGACCGCAGAACTTGCTCAGATAGAAAAGCTAAAAGAGTACAAGCAAAGCTTGATAAGCGATGTAGTAACTGGTAAAGTAAAAGTAACAAACGATTAATACCAAGAATTATGTCAACAGATAATATTTCAACGCTCAAAACCCAAAATGACGACTCTTACAATATATGGTTAAAGGAGCTGAAACAACGCTATCTGAGTCAACGACTGAAAGCTTCTATTTCAGTAAATACAGCTCTACTAGAATTTTATTGGAGCTTAGGTGGTGATATAGAGGCAAAACAGTATGCCAATACTTATGGTTCAGGTTTCTATAAGAATCTAAGTAAAGATTTGCAGCATGAGTTGCCCAATATTAAAGGACTTTCACCGATAAACATTCGGTACATGACTGCTTTTTACAAATTGTATGCTCCAGTTCTTGAAATAGTTCCGCAAGCTGCGGAAGATTTTAACAAATCTATGTTATACTCAATCCCATGGGACCATCATAGAAGAATCATTGATCGCTGCAAGGACAATGTGGATAAAGCTATATTCTTTGTCAAAAAAACACTGAAAAACAACTGGAGCCGTAATGTATTACTCAACTGGCTTGATACAGACTTATATGAACGAGAAGGCAAAGCCATCAGTAATTTTAAGGCGACACTTCCCGTTATTCAAGGTGACTTAGCTCAACAAATAACCAAAGATCCTTATAACTTCGACTTCCTCGCCATGAGGGAACGTTATGACGAACGTGACCTTGAAGATGCATTAGTGGCAAACGTTACTAAATTTCTATTGGAATTGGGAAAAGGTTTCTCTTATATGGGACGACAATTCCGTCTATCAGTAGGCAATGAAGAGTTTTTCCCGGATTTATTATTTTATAATGCCCATCTTCATGCCTATATAGTAATTGAGCTGAAGGTAAAATCATTTAAACCTGAATTTCTGGGTCAATTGAGTTTCTACGTTTCAGCTATAAACAATCAGTTCAAAACTGAGATAGACAATCCTACGATAGGGCTGTTAATCTGCAAGGATAAAGATAATGTGGTCGCAAAATATGCTTTAGATGCATACAATCAACCCCTTGGCATTTCTGAATATCAATTATCGAAACTAATCCCCGACGATTTCAAATCGACATTGCCGACTATCGAGGAAATAGAAAAAGAATTGAATAATAGTAATGATTAATAACAAGACTTATGGCAACAGATACATCAGAAAAAGGTTTGGAAACTATTATCGAAGCGTGTCTCATAGATACCAAAGGTGAAAAAGAAGAAAGTCTTCGTTGGATTAAAAGAGCAAGCGAGAAATTCAATAAAGATTATTGCTTAGATGAAGACATGTTGCGAACTTTCTTGCAAAGTACTCAGATGGATAAAGTGACACGAACACGTATCTATGACAATCCGGCTAACACTCGCAAGTTTTTAGAAAGGCTTCGCAATCAGATAACTCAACGAGGTGTCGTAGATGTACTTCGTCACGGAGTGGAACACAATGCCACCCCTTTCGACTTGTATTATCCAACACCAGTGGCTGGTAATTTGCAAGCAACGATTGCTTATGAACAAAACCGTTGGTGCGTAACCCGTCAGCTTCACTTTTCGAATATCAGACCGGCTGATTCTGTAGATGTGGTATTATCGTTGAACGGGCTCCCAATCATCACTATGGAGCTTAAGAATGAGTTGTCTTGCCAAGATGTGGAACATGCTGTAAGTCAATATAAGACAGACCGTGACCCCAAAGAACTACTTTTTATGCCAAAACGATGTGCTGTACATTTTGCGGTAGACGATGCCGACGTGAAGATGTGTACTGCTCTTAATGGCAAATCATCGTGGTTTTTACCTTTTAATAAAGGAGTGAACGATGGCGCAGGAAATCCAGTAAACCCCAATGGCTTGAAAACAGCTTATTTGTGGGAAGAGGTTCTTCAAAAGCCACGATTGAGTGAAATATTGGAGAACTACGCTCAGGTTATTCGTGAGAGAGATCAAGAAACTGGTAAGATAAAGGAAAAGAATATATGGCCAAGATACCATCAACTGGAAGCAGTACGTGAATTGTTGGCTGATACCAAAACTCATGATGGCGGGCAACGCTATTTAATTCAACACTCTGCCGGTTCGGGTAAGAGTAATTCGATCACATGGCTAGCTTTCCAGTTGGTTAATCTAAAGCTTGCAGATGACATTACACCACGCTTTGAAAGTATCATTGTGGTGACAGACCGAGTAAATCTTGATAAACAGATAAGAGATAACATACGAGCATTCTGTAATAATAAAAGTATTGTAGAATGGGCTGATGATAGTGATGCCTTAAAGACAGCATTAGGTGCAGGCAAAAAAATCATTGTAAGTACTATCTGTAAATTCCCATTTGTGTTGCAGACACTTGGAAAAGAAATGGCTGACAAACGTTTTGCTGTCATTATTGACGAAGCGCACTCCAGTCAAAGCGGTAGTATGCAGGGTGCACTAAATCGCGTATTGTCTGGCTATGGACACAACGATGTTGAGATAGAAGACAATGAAGATGGACTGAATGAGTTGTTGGAATATGTTGTAGCTGGTAGAATGATGGCAAAGAATACTAATTTTTATGCATTCACAGCAACACCTAAAAACAAGACATTGGAAATGTTTGGTACTCCTTGTGAAGGTGAAAATGGAGAAACAGCTCATAAGCCATTCCACCTCTACTCAATGCGCCAGGCCATAGAAGAAGGTTTTATTATGGATGTGCTTGAACATTACACAACCTATGATAGCTTCTATAAGATTTTAAAAGCCACAGAAGCCAATCCTGAGTTTGACAAGGATCAATCGGAAAAGAAATTGCGTGTATGGGTAGAAAGTCAACCTGAAACTGTAGAAAAGAAAGCTCGAATAATGGTAGAGCATTTTCATGAGAATGTTGCACATAAAATGGGTGGTGAAGCTCGTGCTATGATTATTTGCAATGGAATATTACGAGCTATAGACTATTACTTTGCATTTAAGGAGTTACTTAAAAAACGCAATAGTCCCTACAAGCCCATTATTGCCTTTAGCGGAACGAAAGAATATAATGGAAGACAAGTTGATGAAGCTGACTTGAATGGTTTCCCTTCATCGGCAATAGAAAAGACATTCCGTACTGGTAACTATCGATTTCTTATAGTAGCCGATAAATTCCAGACAGGTTATGATGAGCCATTGCTTCATACGATGTATGTAGATAAACCACTGAAAGATGTGAAGACTGTGCAGACACTCAGTCGTTTGAATCGCTGTCATCCGCTAAAGGAGGAAACCTATGTTCTAGATTTTGTTAATAAAGCGGAGAATATTCAAAAAGATTTCCAGCGTTATTATAAAAAGACTATTCTTAGTCATGAAACCGACGTAAACAAACTAAGTGACAAACTTGATGTTTGCGACCAATCAATGATTTATGATGAAGAAGAAGTGAATTTGTTTAATCAGAAGTATTGGAGTGGGGCGCCACGAGAAGAACTTGACCCTGTCTTGGATACTTGTGTGGAACGCTTCAAGCAACTACCAGTTACTGAAGATAATAACAAACAGATTGAGGTAAAGAGCGCCATGAAACAATTTGTTCGTCTTTATGAGTTCCTTACAGCTCTGTTGGATATAGCACGTGTTGATTGGGAGAAAAAAAATACTTTTTTCCACTTCTTACTTCGTAAATTGCCAAAAATCGAAAAAGATGATTGGACAGAAGGTTTACTAGACTTAGTAGACTTTGACAAGTATCGTATTGTTAGAGGTGGTGATAAGAAAATTAAATTGGAGAATGAAAACGCAGTTATAGATCCTATTCCTGTTGGACAGGGAACGTCTAAAACTTCGGATCCAGACTTGGCAACACTTGAACAGATCATTGATGATTTTAATCTCGTTTTTGGTGATATTGAATGGGGAGATCCCGACACTGTACGCCATCAAATTCGTCAGGTAGTAACACAGTTACAACAAAATGATGAAGTTCGTGATTCAATGTTGAACAATGATGAAGATATGCAGATTCAAGTTATCCATGATAACATATCTACAGAACTGGGTGTAGTAACAGCTAATAGCAGTGAGATGCAACGTCGCTACTTATCGCAGCCTTCTATTCAGGCGCAACTTGACAACCTGGTGCTAATGCGTTTGCAAGAACAAATCAATCCTGCAATAAATGAACAACTACTTTCTGAAAAATTGATTGAAGAGTTTCATTCAGACTTTAAAGAATTGTGTGGTGTAAATTACAAATCGTTGGAAGAAGTTGTTGAATGGTTCTTCAAAGTTCTGGATACAGAAACCATACCTTCACTTGATGGTCTCAAAAAAATAAAGCGAACCATTAATTTAATATATCGTACGCAAGGACGAACAGAGGATTTGCAAGACTGGCTAAAATTGTTATTAGACAGATTTGAAGCTTACATGAAAAAAATGTATTATATTGCAAATCATATTGAACTTACTCGTGAAGACGGTGGTTTTGTCCAATTTTTAGATGCAGCAAAAGCTCTCAATGTTAATCGACTCCATTATAGTGGAGAGTCCAAATTAGCAAATTTTAAAACTTTCTATGAATTTGTCCATGCTCAACGCAATGCAGAAAGCCATACTGCTCCAGTTATTGAAGATGCCCATGTTCCAGTCGGTATTCACATGGCTATGGCTATGTATCTATATGCTACTATGATTAACATCACAAATATGGAGAGAAGTGGAATCATACATGACACCTCGTATATGGTGTCACATCTAGAAGCTGAACATGCAGGTGAATCATTAGAGGATTTCAAGGCTCGTCAGAGCGGATATGCAATGGCTGCAGAACCTGGGCCCGATGAAAAATAATATTCAATAAATCTTGTAAAAAGAATAGTTTATCTGATAATAGAAGTTCTGTAACAGCGCAGATTAGCAATATGGTTGAACTATAATTTGAACATCTACTGGTTAAGAAACATTTGAAAATGAAAAAGAAGGGTGAACTGTATTTGGCCAGTAACCGAGACTCAGAAATCAATGGTATCGTAGTTCATCCGTTATGGTCAAGCCAGTATGTTGCTGAGCTATTGAATAGGAATGGTATTGATAATGCAGAACCTATATCAATATTTGATTTAACAAGATCACTGCATTAAAATTCAAGAATATGGCAACAAACAAAAATGCACAGATTAGATATCAGGCATTGGATAGATGTCTCTGTAATTGGAGCCGTCGTTACTATATTGACGACTTAGTAGATGCATGCAATGAAGCTCTTTATCTTTATAATGGTGAGGGCAAGAAAGGCTATGGCGTAAGAAAGCGCCAGGTGCAGGAGGATTTGAAGTTTATGGAGAGCGAAGAAGGCTACAGAATGATGATTGACGCTGTACGCGACGGTCATAAGATGTACTATCGTTATCATGAACGCAATGATTCAATTAGCAATCGTCCCTTTAATCAAGAAGAACTAAACATTGTATCTGATGCTTTGATGTTGCTCAAACGTTTTGAAGGAGTTCCTCAATTTGATTGGTTGAAGGATGTGGATAAACAACTTTATTCTACCAGTCAGTTGGGGAAAGATGTTCGCTCTGTGGTCAGCTTCCAGCATAATCCATATCTGAAAGGTATGGATAAGGATTATTACAAGCAGATATTTGATGCTATTGTGAACAAACAGGCCATAGAGATCGGTTATCATCCTTTTGGAAAAGATGTCCAGTCTAGAATAGTCAGTCCCTACCATTTGAAACAATATAACAATAGATGGTTCTTGATTGGTAAGAAATATAACTTTGAATCACTATCCAACTTCGCTATAGACAGAATTGAAGGTATCAAAGAAATAGGGCGTGCTAAGTATGAGCTTTTGAATGATGATTTCGACTTTGAGGATTTTTTTGAAGATGTTGTTGGTGTATCTGTTGAAGATGTTCCAGTTGAAGATGTTGTTATCTATGCTAACGAGAAAGTTTTTAATTATATCTTTACAAAGCCTTTGCATGAATCACAGATTATAAAACGAGAGTTGCTTCCTGATGGTAGAAGAGAAATCGACTTAAAAGTAAAAGACAATTATGAACTCAGAGCTTTGCTTCGTTCGTTTGGTAGCCAGATAGAAGTCATCAAGCCTGAATCTCTCAGAAACAAAATGAAGGAAAACGCCTTGGTATTAATTAAAATGTATGAGGATAAAGAATAATTTATAACAATGCAGAGTGTCTGCATTCTTGATATTTACCTTTGCAATGTAAATTTTAAAACGAAATGTTATGAAAGAACTAAAATGTCCAAAATGCGGTGCTATTTTCACCGTTGATGAAGCACGCCAACAAGCGGGTGAGGATGAATTTATTTTGGATAATAAATGAAGTCGATTATAGCAAAGAAAAAATTAATCAAGGCTGTTACTTTGATAAAGATCTATGAAGCTAAAGACAGTATTAATCATCTATAATTTTAGGCTTACTATATATAAGTGAGTAAAACGATTCGTTTTACTCACTTTTTTATTTCATATTATAATTATTTTTATCTATGCAGAAAGGCTGCATAGTTGTATAATATCTTTGCAGCATAATCAAAATAACGGGTAATATGAGACTGAAGAAATCTCTCATTAAAACCGGATAAAAATACTCATATATATATAAATTAATTAGCTATGAAAAGAATTCCATTTTATGTAACAGCAATTGTTCTATTGACATTATTTGCTGCATGTTCAAAAGATGATGGTGATGATTTAAAGATCACATCTTCAAGAAATGTCGAATTAATCAGTAAAAAAACCTCGCAAATTGAATGTTCTAATTCTAAGGCAACCTATTCCTCAGAGAATGAATATGTGGCAACAGTTTCTTCAACAGGTCTTATTACAGGTAAAAGAATAGGAGAAACTTATATTGATATTGATGGGCAAAAATCTATCAAAGTTTCTGTGACACCTGTTTACACACAATTTACAGAACCTCAACTTATGTTTGGTGCGACTAAAGAAGAAGTATATGCAAAAATCGGAACAAACTATTCTATATCAGATAATAACGGTATTGTGTACACAACAACAAGTGACAGAACACGAGGTTATATTTATCTATTGACAGATGGTAAGGTCTCATCTATACTAATGGTGGTAAATAGCATTTATATTGATAGCTTGACAGAATTTCTTCTTGAAAGATATGAATTAGCAACATTCTCCGAGAAAGATTATAGTGTGTTGTACATAAACGCATTAACCACGAATAAAGCTACCATGATTATTGGCGAACAAATTTACTCTTCTTCACTAATATATGTTGTTTATTTGCCTTATTCTAACTCTCGTTCTGTGACAAACACAGATAATAAGGAAATCAAGCAACAAGCTTATCGTTTACTTGAAAAGTTAAATTTAAAATAATAGAAATGTTTAGTTATAATAATGACTAGCAGAATCTTTTTAAAAAATATTATAAATTTTACAACTATGGCAACAAACAAACCTTACGGAGATGGACACAGACAGGGCGCCGTCAAAAACAGAACACAAGTGTGTAATCCCACTAACAACCTTTGGGTTAAGCGTGGACCTGATGGAAAATTTATGGATGTGAAGACATCTGGTGGTAAATTTAAAGGAATAAGAAAGGAGAAATAATATGATATTTATTAGTCACAACTCTTAAGATAACACAAGAAGTCTATTCAACGAAAAAAGGGACTCCGTAATGGAATCCCTCTAAATGTGACTCACTGATATTCAGTATATGCATTCTTTGTATGCAAATATTGTAAACCGTAATATTTAGTAAAAGCCATTCCGATTATCAGACAACTACGAGTGTAGTAGGTGGCAAACTTGGATTAAAATTCAGGTGGAAGTGCATTCAACTGTACTTTGCTGAACACCGGGCCGTCTTTGCAAACAAACATCGGGCCTACATTGCATCGTCCACATTTGCCTATGCCACACTTCATGCGATTCTCAAGAGTGGTATATATGTTCTCATCCTTGAAACCGAGTTTCTCGAGTACAGGAAATGTAAACTTGATCATGATAGGAGGGCCACAGACAATAGCTACTGCATTGTCACTGCTTGGAGCTACCTCACCTAATACATTAGGAGTAAATCCAACTTTCCCTTTCCAGTCGGGCGTTTCACCACCCGGATCTACTGTAGCAAAGAGATTAACGTCTGGACGCTCTTCCCATTCTTTCAGTTCTTCTTTGTATACAAGGTCGTTAACAGTCTTGGCACCATAAACAATAGTGACATCGCCAAACTCATCTCTGCGGTCGAGCACATTGTCTATCACTGCACGCATAGGGGGCAAGGCTATACCACCGGCTACGAAAACAAGATTCTTACCTTTCCATTCTTCGATGGGAAAAGAGTTGCCAAGTGGAGCACGTACTCCCATCGTCATGCCTTCTTCCAGTCGATCAAGCTGACTACCGTCAATATGGAAGAACGGCTCAAGAGAGTGGCCCATAATTGGGGGGCTTCCTGTAAGTTTTACCTCCTCTATCTCGTCATTAGTTTCCTGTACGGCATCACAGGCAAGTTTTTGAATATGGAATCTGTCAACCGTTGGGCGTTAAGGAAGTAGTGGGGGACTATCTTTCGCATACTGTTAGACAAATCCAAAGTGACCTCCTCTGCCTTTGCACAATCTTGCAGTTCTATTCTGTCAATCACTTTTCTGGCATCCTACTGAGTCAGAATAATTCGTGTTTGATACTGACTTGAATTATTAGATTGTTATGGAGAAAATTGATTTTTTAAGGCTTCACGTGTAATATGCAAATCGGATTCCTTAATCATAACAATGACCATTTGAGCGGGTGTTACTATAGGCTCATAACCTGCACGATGACTATTATTTAGAAAACAGAAAATGCCAGAATCTTTAAGTATAGATTCCATTAATTGGCATTCCCATAGGTTACCTCGATATAATTCTATTATTTTGTCATTTTCCATTGTAATATGAGTTATATATATGACAAAAATAAGAAATAACAGATTTGATGCAAATTATTTTTTGGATAGTTGTACTAGTTTAACAAATGCTGATATAAAATTTACATATTGATTATTTCAATTCTTCTTAAAAAAAAGAAAGGAGTTCATTTGAACTCCTTTCTTTAAGTGATCCGCTTGGGGGGCGAAAGTGATCCGTTTGGGGTCGCTATTTGCACGGAGTTAAGTCTTATATGTCACCACTCAAAACACTACAACAAGCTCGTTTTCAATGATATACGAAACTTTTGTAAAAAGTATGGGCAATTTGTGAAATATCAAGTGGTAACACATTGGTAACACAAACGCATCATTGGTAACACATTTTTGCCCCGTAGCGCCATTTGGCTTTATAGCACATGAAGAAGAAATCTGCCGTTAATTAAATCAAAGATCATTGTAGGAAATAGTCTGGATGAAGATCTTTGGAAAGAGATCCAATCGGCACAACTAAAATCCTCTAAATAACAATACAAAGATAACCAATATCCATGAAAGTTCCAAATCTCATTTTAGTTCCTTTAACAGACGAGTATCGAGAATACCCAACACCTCTCATAAGATATTGTCTTTTTTTCAAGTCAGCACAGAAAAGGCTTGGGAAGACTATTATATGAACCAGCAGCTAAAAGTGGCTTTCCGTATATCTCTTAACAACATAAAAGAACCTCATGCCATATCTGCATGGTTGCGCCGGGGAGAGATACAGGCTGCCGAGATGAATGTAAGCGAGTTTTCTGAAAAGACCTTGCGTGAAGCTATTCCCGCAATGAAAGAACTTTGTGCGAAGCAACCCGCGGATTTTGCTAAAACCCTTCAAGAAATATGTGCAAAAGTCGGTGTCAAACTGATTTACACACCTTGTCTGCCTAAAGCCCCAATCAATGGTTCTACAAGATGGATTAACGATGTGCCTTGCATCCAAATGACAGGCCGGCATAAAAGAAACAACATCTTTTGGTTTACATTTTTTCATGAATTAGGACATATCCTGCTTCACGGGAAAAAAGACATATTTTTGGAAGATATAGAATATGCCGACAAACAGAGAGAAAAAGAAGACGAGGCTGATGCATTCTCTTCTCGCATCCTGCTTTCACAAGCGGAAGAAAACGAAATCATTAGAAATGGAGAGTTTTCTACTGACGCTATTTTGAATTATGCAGAGAAGTTTAAGGTGCATCCAGGAGTTATCGTGGGAAGATTACAGTACAAGAAAGTAATATCATTTACCACTCATTCAAATCTGATAGAAAAAATAGAACTTTTCAACTGAAATAATAAGCCTCCCAGGCGCGTCGTAAGACAGCATACTTGGGAGGCGTTCTTCATTTTAAGAGATTGCAGTTCTGAAAGTTCGATGGTCTGCTGCTCCTGCTTATCTCCAATCTTTGTTTCTTCTTTTTTCATTCATTTACGATTTAATGGCATAAGTCCCTACTTCATGGAGCAGACACCGTAGGTTTGAGAGGCTTCCCGACTTCGGAGGGTACCCCCGCAAGGGCAAGGCGTTTTCATGGTAACTCAAATCGTTTTGAGTAACTGAAAACATACCTTGCTATGTTCTTGTGAACATAAAAAAACGTCAAGGGACGGATTATGGGAATGCCTTTCAAACTCCGGTCTGTGCCATCTGCGGCGAACCTGTCTTAGTACTATGACACAGTACTCGAGTAATCTGGCTTTTGTACTCGAGTAATTCAGGCTCAGTACTCGAGTAATCCGGCTTTAGTACTGGAGTAATTCGGCCATAAATATTCCTTGATGATGGTGCTGTATCAAGAAATCCCTTTCTATATTTATCGGATAAGTCGTCAAAAAACACGACAAACAGCTACTTGCATAAAACGTTATACAAGTTTCAAGATGCCGCTGTTTGTTGCATTGTGATGGTTGAAAAACTTGTTTGCCAGCCCGTGAGCAAACCACTTGAAAATCCTGTCTGATGACCAATCAGCCAATAAGTGGGCAAGCCGTTCGATTGATTAGCCTGTAAAACGCTAAGCTGACATGAATGCCGGTCGCCAGTTGCATAGAACATAGGTGCAGAACATCATCCTCGAATGAGTCCTTGTTAATAGCTTTGCTCTTTGTTGCAGAACGGTAGTTGTAAATTGTGCGTGGAGTATAGAACAGCAGGTTGGCTATCTCGCTGCTTTCTTTCACACCTAAGCGCACAAGAGCGAAGATACGAAGCTCTGTGGTCAATGTGTTTGGCTTTGTTATGATAGCCTGGTCGGGAAGTAGCAGTGCATTAAACTCTGTTACGAAAGTAGGATACTGGTCAAGGAACGCCTTGTCGAAGTTGTGCATGGAAGTAGCGGCATCCTCGTCAGACAGCTTCGAGGACGTCATTGTGCTGAGCAAGTCCTTTGCCTGATTGGCTTTTATCTTCCTGCAGACAAGGAGCTGGTACTTGTGAAGACGCTCAATATATTTGGAGCACAGGTCGATATACAACTTTGCAAGGGCCTCACGCCTTACGTTGGTCACCTGCATCTTCTCGTTAGACGTGGTAAGCCTGCCGTTCAATATCGACAGCTCAGTGTTCAGTTCCGTCAGCTGCTTGTTGTTCTCGGCAATCTTACGCCTGTGAGTTCTCAGCAGCTTGTTCTGCTGGAATATGAACACAGATGTTATAATAAGTCCGAGTAGTAGGATAAGACTGCCAATGAGACTTGACCGTAACTTGCCGTTCTGACTCTTCATCATCTCTTTATATTTGCCTACGATGGCAGGTAACTTATTAGAGATGTCAATGATACGCAGTCTGTTATTATAAAACTTTGCGTCGTCCATAGATAATTGGATATAAAGCTCAGCTTTCTGCGGATTGCTGTTTGTCCGGAATTGCAACATAGCCAGTTCCTGAAAAGACATATTTTCTTTTACTGGTGTAATAATATCTGTTATCACCGTTTTTATCAGATACTTCTCGTGTTTTTGCTCGTCACCGAGAGTAGCATATATACACGCCACTGCAAAGCATGCTGTAGAATACAGACGTGAGTTCTCTGGCTCTTTGCTCAACACCTTGTTGTAATATGGCAGAGCCTTCTTGCCATCCCCTATGACATACAAGAAGTACTCACCCATGAGATAGTTATAGTCGTTTGGCATCTTCTTGGCAAGAGGAACGACTCGCTTCAGATATTCAATCTTATTATACCAGTATGTGTCACGGTATTCACTTTCGTTACTGTAGTCGCTCCAATAAGTGTAGAGCCAGTATTGTGTGAGGGTATATTCATACTTAAGGTTGTCGTCCATCTTATTCTCGTCCAGAGCATCGAGCTTTGTCCTTGCCTCGCTATAAAGTCCGCAAGTGGCAAGAAGCATTGACTCATGAATGGTGTTTAGATAGCGATAATATTCATTATTCTCTTTTATTGCCAGTTCCAAACCTTTCTTTACGTATGTCATTGCCGAGTCGAAACGAAAATAATTATATTCGTTATACATCTCGTTATACATCTTCAACAGCGTTTGCCGGTCTGTTACGACTTTAGTACTCTTCCTGATAGCCTCAATCCGTTGTTCCTTATCCTTGGTGTATTGGTCTTTTAAGGCAATGGCACTGTCAAGGCGTAAGTACAGCGCTGTGTTGTCTGCAAAGGACAATAGGCTGATCATGCATAAAATAGTCGTAAGAATGTACTTCTTCATAGGGTTATTTCTTGTTTTTTGCAAAGATAAACAAAATATATAGAAATAACGCAATGTACTTGCAGGTTTTTTATGTAGGAGCGTAAAATCTTGATTATTAGGCTTGTATGTGTAATATAAAAATATTTTATGTACCGATATTATACTTTTGGGAGCAAAAAGTCCCATTTCGTTATATCTTTGCAAAAAATTAAAATCGCTACTCATAAGCGTGTATACAAAATAGCTTTTTACAAACCTAATAAATAAATTTTAAACATTAATTTAAACTATCATGAAACTTTCAAGTAGTAAGATCACGAGGTATCTGACACTGTTGGTGATTTTGTTGGGAACAAGTATCTCAGCATTCGCACAGCAGATTAAGGTCACAGGTACAGTGAAAGACCCGGAAGGTGAACCGTTAATTGGAGTAAGCGTCAGAGTCCAGAAGACTGGTACAGGTGCTGTAACCGACATGGACGGTAATTTCTCAGTAGAGGTTCCTTCAAAGTCCACATTGACATTCTCATATATAGGATATGAGTCTCAGGATGTGGCAGTGAACGGACGCAGTGTAATCAATGTCACTCTTAAAGAGAAGAACGACCTGATGAATGAGGTTGTCGTTATCGGTTACGGTACTATGGACAAGAAAGAGTTGACATCTGCCATCTCTCACGTCGGTGAGAAAGACTTTCTTACCATCAGCTCTCTCGACCCTTCTATGATGATTCAGGGCAAGGTTCCTGGTGTCTCTATTACCAATACGGGTGCTGGTGACCCTAACAATCAGGCGAGCATACAGATTCGTGGTGTGTCATCACGCTCAGCAGGACTTGGTCCGCTGATTGTCATTGACGGTGTGCCTGGTGGTAACCTCACCAATATCAACCCTAACGATATTGCCTCATTCGATGTCCTTAAGGACGGTGCCGCATCTGCTATATATGGTACACGCGGTTCAAATGGTGTTATCGTTGTGACGACAAAGAAGGGCAGTAAGGATGGAAGTGTTCATACTTCATATTCTGGAATGTACTCTTGGGATGTCATCAATAAAGAACTTGACATGATGGATGCACAGGAATACCGTGATGTCCGTCTTGGATGGAGTGACACAGGTGTAGACCTTGGTGGTAATGTTGACTGGCTTGATGCGGTGAGCCGCACAGGAACTACAATGCAGCACACTCTCACCTTGAGTGGCGGTAACAGCAAGAGCAACTACCGTGTAAGTGCCGACTTCCGTGACGCAAAAGGTATCGACCTTCGCTCACACCGTAAGGAATATGGTGCACGCGCATCTGTTATGCATACCACAAAAGGCGGTCTGTTCACATTGACAGCAAATGTCGCTCCACGTATTATATATCGTGACAACGCAGACTGGAGCGTGTTTAAGGATGCCATCGAGGCTAATCCTACAACTCCGATGATGGACCCTGAGAATCCTTCACTTTATTATAACTTCCAAGGTCAGGTAGTAGGCTCAAACCCTGTAGAGCGTCAGAAGTTGGAGAAAGACCATGCTGACACAAAACTCCTTGACTGGGATGGTACTGTAAAGCTTAACATCCTTCCTCTTTTTGCTCCTGATGCGGCAAGTAAGCATAACCTCTCTACACAGATTATGTTTGCTGACCATCAGTACACCAATGACAACTCACGGTTCCGTCCGTCAACAAGTACCATTGCTATAAACAGCGGACGTGACGGTGAGGCAAGCCGCTCATATTCTTCTGAGAGACAGTACGTATTTGAGTGGTTGGCTAACTATAGCGGTTCTTTCGGTCTGCATAACTTGAAGGGAATGGCTGGATACTCATATCAGTACTCACATTATTCTGGATTTAACGCAGAGAACAAAGACTTCCCTAATGACGGTCTCGGCTCAGACAACCTCGGTTCTGGTGAGTTCGCCAAGGATGAGGGTGAGGTAATGATGGGCAGTTACAGAAATGACGCTAAGCTCATCGCATTCTTCGGACGTATAAGCTACGACTATGACGGAAAATATATGTTCACAGCATCTCTCCGTCATGAGGGCTCGTCAAAGTTCGGTATTGACAACAAGTGGGGTAACTTCCCTGCCGTATCTGCCGGATGGCGTATCTCTAAGGAGAAGTTCATGGAGAATCTGACATGGATTAATGATTTGAAGCTCCGTGCTGACTATGGTGTTACAGGTAACCAGGACTTCGGAAGCTACCTCTCGCTCAACACTATGACTGGTTTCGGATATTATTTCTACAACGGTAAGTACTATCAGGTATGGGGACCTTCAAAGAACGTCAACCCTGACTTGAAGTGGGAGAAAGGTAAAAACTGGAACATCGGTATCGACTTCTCACTTTTCAATAACCGATTCTATGGCTCTTTGAATTACTTCAGCCGTAAGCAGCAAGACCTTCTCGGAAACTATAAAGTGTCTGTACCGCCATATTTGTTTGATGAGACATTCGTAAACGTAGGTACGATGAAGAACAACGGATTTGAGTTCGACTTGAACGTCAAGGCTGTCAACACAAAGAATTTCTCATACGACATCAGCTTCGTTGGTGCTACCATGAGCAACAAGTTCGTTGACTTCAGCAACTCACAGTATGTTGGTCAGGACTATTATGACGTATGCGGTACAGAAGACCCATATCCATTCTACAACCTTCAGCGTATTCAGAAAGGCGAGTCACTCGGAAACTTCTATATGTGGAAGTATGCCGGACACACCACAGACGGTGAATGGCTCGTTTATGACAAGGACGGTGACATAATCCGTGCCTCACAGGCAAGCGACGAGGACCGTCAGGTTGTAGGTAATGGTCTGCCTAAGTTCACCTTCTCTTCAAGTCATAGCTTCCGTTACCGTGACTTCGACCTATCTTTGTTCTTCCGTGGTGCATTAGGATATGACATCTTCAACATCCATGACTTCTATTACGGTACACGTAACTTCACAGGCAACCGTCTCGACAAGGCATACGGAAAGAACTTCATGATTTCAGGAACAGCCAACCCGGTAGTTTGCGATTACTTCCTTGAGAGTGGTGACTACATCAAACTCGACATGGTGACACTCGGATATACTTTCAATCCTAAGAACTGGAAGTTCCTCGACCGTCTGAGAGTATATGGTACAATGAAGAATGTGTTCACTATTACAAAGTTCAGTGGTGTTGACCCTTCAACATATCAGGTTAATGGTCTTACACCGGGCGGGCAGGGCTCACGTACCTATTTCCCGTCAACACGCCAGTTTATTATAGGTTTGCAACTTGATTTCTGATAACTTAATAATAAGAAAGAAAATGAAAATATTAAAATATGCAGTATCTGCGGCTTTATGTGCCGTGTCACTTGTAAGTTGTACAGACCTTGACGAGACACTGTACGACCAGGTGGGTACATCCAACTATTATAATACAAAGAGTGATGTCATCCGTGCTACATTCCGTCCTTTTGAGCACGCTTTCTGGAGCATCCAGAGCCGTCATGTCCTTAACGAGCTCACTGCCGACCAGCTTATCACTCCTACCCGTGACGGATGGTGGGATGATGGCGGCAAATGGCGCCGTCTGCACTATCATGAGTGGAATGTTGAGGACGGTGGTGACGCACAGACAGAATGGAACGGCTGTTTCCAAGGTATCATGCAGGCCAACTACGTTATTGAGGACCTCGACAAGCTCGAAGCAGCAAAGTTCGGTTTCTCTCAGCCAGAGTTTGACAACCTTAAGGCTCAATGCCGCGTGCTGCGCGCATGGTTCTACCTCCGTCTTCTTGATGCGTTCCGCAATGTTCCTCTTGCTGTCAGTTACAGTGATGTGAGTCTTAACACTGAGACACAGGTGGAGCCTAAAGTTGTGTTTGACTTTATTGAGACAGAGCTTAAGGAGTGTATCCCGATGTTAGTAGAGAAGACCGCATTAGGAACAAATGCCAATATTCAGGGACAGTGGACAAAAGCAGCTGCTGCATCTCTTCTTGTCCGTCTATATCTTAATGCCGGTATTTATGTTGGTGAGGAGAGATATTCTGATTGCGAGACTGTGGCACAGGATATTGTTGACGGCAAGTATGGAAAATATGAAGTTGCTGACCGTTGGGACGCTGCTTTCGACTGGGACAATGACAACTGCGATGAGGTAATCTTCGGATTTCCTGCAGACCAAGGCTATACTTACTGGCAATATCAGGGCGACACCTATTGGTGGACTGTTCCTGCCCGTGCACGCTATTATTTCAACGATTCTAAGTCTAAGGCTGGTGACCATAACACTAAATATGCAGCTTCTCCAAGTTATGCCCCAAACGGCACTCTGCTGAGCTATGAGTTGGGTATGCCTATACAGAAGTTCCGCAAGTATGCCGGTGACGAGCGTATGAAGCTCTACCGCAACCTCGGTGACAGTAAGCGTGAGGGAATGTTCCTTTATGGTTATCTTGAGTATAAGGATGATAATGGCGCTACAAAGCGTGTTAAGGCTCCTGAGGTTGACTACGATCTGTATATCCGTGATGCAGTCGGTACATTCCAAGGCTTGGCTCCAGACAAATGGCTCAACACAGCTACAAGCACATTGAGAGACGGTGACCATAACTCAGGATGGCATTTCGCTAAATATCCATTCTACAGTGACGATGATGCTCACCAGATGGAGAGTGATTACACCGAGATTCGTTTACCAGAGATTATCTACTCTCTCGCTGAGTGCAAGCTTCGTGCCGGTAAGACACAGGATGCTGCCAAATTGCTCAACAGTGTACGCCGCCGCAACTACCCTCAAGAAAATCTTAATGACGTGCTTTATGCTCCAGAAGGCAAGGCTGCGCTCAATATGGATGAGATGCTTGATGAATGGGGACGTGAGTTCTTCGCAGAGAGCCGCCGACGCATAGATCTGATTCGTTTCAACAAGTTCACAAACGGAACATGGTGGGATAAGACTCCTGACACAGGAGACTATACTAAGATATTCCCTATAATGCGTCCAATTCTGAATGCTAACCCAAAACTGGTTCAGAATCCTGGATATATTAAATAACATTTGATAATCAAGAATTATGAAATTAAGAAATATATTTTCCGTTATCACCGGTATGCTTATGGCAGCCTGTCTTACAGGATGTGACGGTGAGAAAGACATAAATATCATTGAGGGTGACCTGCCGATTAAAACCTCAACTTTGTATATGGTAGGCGACGCAACTCCTAACGGATGGAGCATTGACAATCCAACTCCTTTCACAGCTACAGAGGAAGACCCATTAGTTTTCACATGGGAAGGCTCTCTCTATGCCGGTGAGATGAAACTCTGCCTTGTCACAGGCAGCTATGATGCTCCGTTTATCCGCCCGGAGAACAATGGTGAGGAGATTTCAAAGACAAATATCAATAATCAGAAATTCGCTATGTGGGCTGGTGCCCCGGACAACAAATGGAGAGTAGCAGAGGCTGGTAAGTACAGACTGACATTCGACCTGCGCAACTGGACCATAAGCACAACCTACTTAGGCGAGAACGACGCTCCGGAGATAGAGCCGATAGGGGCAGAGAACCTGTACATTGTGGGCGATGCAACGCCTAACGGTTGGAACATAGACAGTCCGACACAGCTTGAGAAGAAGTCAGACTATGTGTTTACCTACGAAGGACCACTCACTCAGGGAGACTTCAAGGCCTGTATGACTACAGGCAGTTGGGATGTCCAGTTCGTTTGTCCCGAGGCTGACGGCTGCAAGATAAGCAAGAGCGGTGTTGAAAGCTCAGACTTTGTTTATACCACAGGTCCTGATAACAAGTGGCGAGTAGAGGATGCAGGTAACTACCGTATCACCTTCCATCTCGACACATGGACTGTAGAGGCAGAATATATCAGTGACATTGAGATAAGCAAAGACCCGATAGAGACAGAGACCTTGTTTATGATTGGTGATGCTACTCCCGGAGGATGGAGTATGGATGATGCTACTGAGCTGACAAAAGATCCTGCTAACAAGTATATCTTTACTTGGACAGGAACACTTGTACCAGGAAATATGAAGGCTTGCTTGCAGCCGGACGGCACATTCTCTTGTCCGTTCCTGCGTCCTTCGACCGGCGGTGTGGAGATTTCCTCTGCCGGTGTGGCAGCTTCCGATTTCGTTTATACTACTAATCCTGATGACCAGTGGAAGATAACAGAGGGCGGTACATACCGTATTACCTTCGACCTTGAACATTGGACAATCAAGGCTGAGAAATTAGATTAAATAAACATGGAAAATATAGGGCCGCTACCTGTAGCCGCTATAGATTGCGGCCCTACAACCTACAAACAAATAAATAACAACAACAATGAAGAATAAGATATTGACAATGGCTATTGCAGCATCAGCTATGCTTTGCTCTTGCACAGAAGACATAGAGATGCAATATCCGCCCAAATACGAACTGCCTGACCTTCCTATCGTCGAAGGCATACATGATAATGTGAAAGCTCCTCTTTACTGGAGTGTTTACGAGTACTGCTACGAGCAGGAACGCGCAGGAGTAAGCAATCAGGATATGGACCTCACATCTGGAGAGTGGGACAAGATTATCAACTGGGTAGCTACCGACCTCAAACCATACGGCTATGAGATGATATGCACTGATGGATTCATTCCTATGGAGGCTAAGGACGAGACCGGCTATATGACCCATTACGGCTCTATGGCTCTGAAAGACCTCGTCGCTAAGGCGAAGGCTAAAGGTTTGAAAGTAGGAGTCTATGACAATCCACTGTGGATTCACGGCCCGAGAGAAACAAAGATAGAAGGTACCGACTATACTTTCGGTAATCTTTATTATAATGGGTCTGCACCTATTCAGAACCCGGGAACAAATAATATGTGGTTCAATTGGGTTGTAGCGGAGAATCCCGGAGCTAAGGAATACATTGATGGATTCTTCAAGCACTACAAGGAACTTGGCATAGACTTTATCCGTATGGACTTTCTGTCGTGGTATGAGGACGGCAAAGACCGCAATCTCGGCATCGTAGGACATGGTTATGGTCGTGAGTCATACGCTCGTGCTATGGCTTATATTGCTGAGTCGGCTAAGAAGTATGGCATATTCACTTCTCTTGTGATGCCTCACATGTTCAATGATGCTGAGGTAGAGAGCCGTTATGGCAACATGACCCGTATCGTTGCTGATACCGGCGGCGGTGGCTGGTGGCACTGCTCTGCACAGGACAAAGGCAAGTCATACACTACATGGCCAAACTGCATGAATATGTTTGATGGCTTCACATACTGGTCGCATATCTCCGGCCGCAACAAGGTTATCCTCGACGGAGACTTCATCCGCCTTAATAAGTTCGACACAGATGCCGAGAAACAGACAGTTGTTTCATTGCAGCTCATGGCCGGTGGTCCTATCGCAGTGGCCGACCAGTACAATACTATCGGCAATAACACCAAGTTCTATACCAACGAAGAGATGCTCGCTCTTAACGAAGACGGCTTCGTAGGCAAGCCTCTCAGCGACCGACTCAATGACAAGAACAACGAGATATGGTATGGCCAGATGTCAAACGGCGACTATGTTATAGGCTTGTTCAATCGTAATGACAATACCAACAGTGTGTCTGTAAACTTCAACGAGCTTGGCATTGAAGGCGAGTGGAATGTTCGCGACCTATGGGCTCATGCCGATGAAGGCAAGGCTACATCCGTATCTGCCAATATTCCGACACACGGTTGCAAGATTATCAGACTATCTAAATAACATCGTTTCACTTTTTTATGAATACTTCCGGCAGATGCTCCATATCGGAGCATCTAACCCGGATATTCTCTAAACAGAAATAATTAATCAGTATTGACAATTATGATACACAATATCAAAAGACTATTTGCAATGGCTTTTTGTGCTGTTTGGGTGTTAGTGGCATCGGCGCAGACCGTAACATCTCCAAACGGCAATATCAAACTGACTTTCTCTCTTAACGAAAAGGGCGTACCAACATATTCAGTTGATTATAAGAATAAGGCTGTGGTGAAACCAAGTACACTTGGCATAGAGTTGAATGAAGAGAACTCGCTGATGGATAAGTTCCGCATCAACAACACGACCACATCTACATTCGACGAGACATGGCAGCCGGTGTGGGGCGAGACAAAGGACATACGCAACCATTACAATGAGCTTTTCGTTGAGATGGAGAAACCGTCTAATGGCCGTTTCATGAATTTGCGCTTCCGTGTCTATGACGATGGTGTCGGCTTCCGCTACGAGTTCCCACAGCAGCAGTATCTCCCTTACTTCGTCGTTAAGGCTGAGCATACACAGTTTGCAATGCCGGCAGACAATACGGCATGGTGGATACCTGGTGATTACGACACTCAGGAGTATGATTACACCGAGTCAAAACTCTCAGAGATAAGAGGACTCATGAAAGATGCTATATGTGGCAATGTCTCACAGACATTCTTCTCACCTACCGGCGTGCAGACTTCTTTGCAGATGAAGACACCAGAGGGGTTGTATCTAAATATCCACGAGGCTGCTCTTGTCGACTACTCTTGTATGCATCTCGACCTCGACGACAAGAACTTTGTGTTCACCTCACAGCTCACTCCCGACGCACAGGGCAACATGGCACACATGCAGACTCCTTGCCAGACTCCTTGGCGTACAGTCATGGTAAGTGAGGATGCCCGTGACATCCTTGCCTCTAATCTTATCCTGAACCTCAACGAGCCTTGCAAACTTGAGGAAACATCATGGATTAAGCCTGTGAAGTATGTCGGAGTGTGGTGGGAGATGATTAACGGCATGAAGCAGTGGTCGTACACCAACGACCTGCCTTCTGTAAAAATTGGTGAGACCGACTACACTAAGGTGAAGCCCCACGGACAGCACGGCGCAAACAACAATGAGGTGCGCCGATACATCGACTTCGCAGCAGACCACGGTTTCGACCAGGTACTTGTAGAGGGATGGAACATCGGCTGGGAGGACTGGTTCGGACATTCAAAGGATTATGTCTTCGACTTCGTCACTCCATATCCTGATTTCGACATCAAGGCTCTCAATGAGTATGCGCACTCAAAGAACGTGCGCCTGATGATGCACCATGAGACCTCTTCTTCTGTACGCAACTATGAGCGTCACATGGAGGCGGCATACAACCTGATGAACAAGTATGGCTACAATTCCGTGAAGAGCGGATACGTTGGAAACATCATCCCACGTGGCGAGCACCACTATGGTCAGTGGATGGTGAACCACTATCTCCATGCTGTTAAGGAGGCTGCCAAGCACCACATCATGGTTAATGCCCATGAGGCTGTACGGCCTACGGGGCTGTGTCGCACTTATCCAAACCTTATCGGTAATGAGGCCGCACGTGGAACTGAATACGAGGCTACCAACGGCAACAAGGCATTCCACACCACAATCCTTCCTTTCACCCGCTTGCAGGGCGGACCGATGGACTATACTCCGGGTATCTTCGAGATGGATATGAACAAGATGAATCCTTCAAATCCCAATCATGTGAACTCTACTTTGGCCCGCCAATTGGCACTCTATGTTACCATGTACAGCCCGTTGCAGATGGCTGCCGACCTCCCTGAGAACTACGAGCGTTTCATGGATGCCTTCCAGTTCATCAAGGATGTAGCTGTAGACTGGGACGATAGCAAGTATCTTGAGGCCGAGCCGGGACAATATATCACTGTGGCGCGCAAGGCTAAAGGCACAAGCAACTGGTTCGTGGGCTGCACATCGGGCGAGAACGGCCATTCCTCCACATTGAAGTTCAACTTCCTTGATAAGGACAAGAAGTATATTGCTACGGTATATGCTGATGCGAAGGACGCTCACTACAAGACTAATCCGCAGGCATACATAATCACCAGAGGCGTAGTAACAGCCAAGACAGCTTTGAAGTTGAAGGCAGCACCGGGCGGTGGTTATGCCATCAGCGTCATCGAGGCTAAGGATAAGGCGGCATTGAAAGGACTCAAGACCTTGAAATAGCCCTGCCGGCATTCTATTTCAAGCCAAATTAGAACTTATTTCGTATCTTCTTGATAATCAGATGGATACGATACACTCAAAATTTTCGCGAAAATTTGTCGCAAAAGTGCCACTTTTAGAAGAAATTTTCGCGAAAATTTCCAACCAAACAAATGTGTTTACATTCCCACTGCATAACGGATGCAATTCAAAAGGGCTGCAAACGGAGTGCGAAAGATAAATAAATGCAATTATTCGGAATATCGGATGATAAATAAGTATCATATATAATATATTAAACTATTGCTGTCCGATAAAAAATAACACAAGCATAAAATTTGGGCTGATTTCATTTGCAGGAATCAGCCCTTTTTAGTTACTTTGCTTTTA
>RCMY010001010.1_pt1 | contig 26809 bp, 17 predicted proteins | sample 2041341 | NCBI WGS metagenome assembly RCMY01 (sample SAMN09708234, study PRJNA481090) | Marine sediment metagenome, whole genome shotgun sequencing project.
GAGTTGGTCAAGCTAACCGAAAACTCATTTCGCGATGTTAATATTGCGTTTGCGAATGAAATCTCAATGATCGCTGAGTCGGAAGGAATCAATACGTGGGAGGTAGTCGAGTTAGCCAATCGACACCCTCGTGTTAATATTTTACAGCCGGGGCCTGGCGTGGGTGGCCATTGCATCGCGGTCGACCCGTGGTTTATTGTTAGCAGATCGCCGGCTCATTCCAGGCTGATTAGAACTGCACGCGAAGTGAATGACGCTAAGCCGGAATGGGTGCTGGAGCAAGTTCGAAAGCATGCGAACAAGTTCAAAGATCCCATCATCGGCTGTTTAGGACTTGCTTTCAAAGCGGATGTAGACGATCTTCGAGAGTCGCCAGCGTGCGCGATAGTTGACGCGCTTTACAGTGAGAATGTGGGCAAGTTGGCTGTATGCGAACCTAATCTGGCCAAACATGAAAAATATGAGCTTCATACATTAGACGAAGTACTAGCAGTAGCGGATATCATATTGGTTCTAGTCAACCATAAGCAATTCTCTGTTTTAAATGCTGCCACGTTGAAAGAGAAGCTGGTGATTGATACGCGCGGAGTTGTAAAGTAGCTGCACGGATTCTTTGTATAGGGATGCAGTTACTGCTACTGCGTAACTCACTATTATTTCATCGTGCGCCATTAGTCTCAGATTTTCTCGTATGACCCTGTTGTTCGGTTTCCTAACATGCTTGCCAACGGGGTTGATCCGAGCGCGCTAATAGGACTCTGTTCTGCGCGCGGCAAAGACAATATCATGATACGCCTAGCGTAGTGTGCAGTACACACGTATGTAGTTAGCATAGCCAAATACAGGAAAGGACAAATTGAAAACGCTAATCATCATTCTTTTTGCGTTAAAACCACTAACTTTTTGGCATGTAGACGCTTCGATTTTCGGCTTGAACCTCTTCGAGGTTGCGGCCATTGCGATGAATGCTCTACTCGTACTGGCTATTTTAAATGGCATGATAAGCAGCCGGTTTTCTTTTGTTGAAAGCAGTACTGATTTAGCTATTTTATTTTTTATAGTTTGGTGCGCGCTGCTGTTAGTCCACCCGGACACGATCTTAAAAGAAGTTGTGCGATTAATACTGCCATTGTTTAACTTTATAGTTATTTGCCGCTACTTTAAATCGAAGAAATTCATAGTACGTTTACTTTTTTGGGTGCTAGTAGGATTTTCTGTACCCATTGTTGCGTCCGCTGTTTATACATTTATCGGTGGGAATATACATGAAACAAACTATTGGACCGGAATAGAAAGGTACCGCGGAGTTTTTGTCAGCGAACATACCATGGGGCTAAGCATGGCAATGTATATTATGGTTCTTGTTATTTACTTTGTTCTAGCAGAGCGTTGGGGACAGAAAACGACGCTTGCCATGAAGATAATTTTTGTTTGCCTCGCTCTCTTGGCGCTGTACTGTACTTTAGAAAGCATAGTGAGAACAGCATATCTGACTATCATTGTGTTTTTCGGAATATTTCTCTGGTTTAGAAGCAAATTGGTTTTGCTTTTTGCTTCTCTATTAGTGGTTATTATGGCCATTATATATATTGGGACAGTGCAGCTCGTACTATTCGATATAATAGATGCGACAAAAGAAACTGGAGACATAGAGCAGGCAGGAAGCGGACGAATATGGATATGGAAGCATAAATTAGAGGCGATTAACTCAAATGGACTTGGAGCTTGGGTTTATGGCGTCGGAATAGGTAACATCGAGAATGTTAGTTCGTCGCAAACTCGAACGACCGAGTTTGATAGCCATAATGATTACCTTTCTTTAGTAGTGAATACTGGAATCATTGGATTCCTCATTTACCTGACGATTACTGTCCTGATGTTTAAAAAGGCGATGAAACTTCCGGTCCAGCTAAGGTATGTTTTCCTGGCATATATGATTGGGATTGCCACCGCAAATTTTGTTAGTAATTCATTTATTGGTCGGTTCGGTCTGGCTCAATTATATATGATGGTAATGGGTGTAATGTACTCTATTGCATCGATCGAACGCAAAGAAAGGTATAAGGCTATTCGTTCTGCAGTATCCACTGAACAATTAAAGAGAGTTGCTGTCGAGTCGACCCCGTAAAAAAAACCGATTCAGGCTGGATTCCTGTTCCCGACCAGCATCGGCTATGTAAACAACACTAAGAAGGAGAAGTTTAAGCAGTAAGCTATTGTTAATGGTCAGTCTTTGGTCGGCACAACACGCTCAGGCTTGCGCCTCCCAACAAGTGCACTGAAAGATCAGGCGCTAATTTGAAAGTTAAAAGGCGAGGTGCCGCAGCAATGATTCCTCTAATCGTAGGTTTTTTCTTCATTTGCAGTAACGTAGTGTGGTTGTATTCCGCTTCAATGATCTCAAAACCAGCGTACTCTAAAGTTGCGAGTGCGGATCTTTTTGAGAAATAATGTATATGGCCGAGGGTGGCTCTCTCCCGCATATAACCGTGCCGAAGAACCTCCCAGGCTGTCATGTCGAGAGGTATATTGAAATAAAAGAGGCTGCTCAGTCGTGCGGATTCTCTGAGGAAGCCTAAGTAATCATCAACATGCTCGAAAACGTCATTCATTGTAAGTAGGTCATAGGTAGGCGTCACGTCAGCTAAGTTGGTGCGTAAGTAACGGACGTTTTTTCTTGCATGCTTAATATTGGCTTCTGCAACGGCTACCTCAGAGACATCGACCCCAGTAAAGTCGCCTGCTAGTTGTTTTGACAGCGCATGTAGAAACTTGCCGGCACCGCATCCAATATCAATCACCTTCCATTCTTTGCTCGGCTTCGCATTCTTTAACAGAAGTCTCAAACAGTTTTCGACTTTGAATTCAGCGTCTTCGGAATGGAATGTGGTATTGGATCGCCAGTACGATCCGTCGCTATAGATATCAGGCATGGTTTGTCCATTTAATCGTGTATCAATTGGAAATAGTAGTCAGGCTCCGGCTGCGTGTCAGGTCTATGAGCAATGTGAAATGTATATCATTGCACACATGTCTATGCGTGGTGCCAGCATCAAGGGGGAACGTCATAGGCTCTATGCGGTAAGTGAATTTAACTGTTGCATTACTTCGAGCCAGCAACTCTGTTGACTTTCGCTATAACCTTGTATTCACCATTCAGGTTTTGGGTTCCACCATTTTTGTTTACGTGTTATCGACACAAACCATGACTTTTTTTAGCGCAAGACAGCAGTTAAGAACGCATAGTATATCAACAATACTGGGTTGAAAGGTCGTTCATGTTGTAACGTTCACAGAAGAAAAATAGTCGAAGCTAAAAAGTCTGGTTTTCTCAGACAAAGCTACGATCTGTACAATAACGCATGCCAGAATAGCCTCCCTCTAATCAATTGTATCGATGACTATTTATTGTTCTATCAATTCTATCGTAAGTAAACATCCATATTTGTTGAAAGCTTTGATCGTGATGCTTGCCTGAATCGTAGTCGCATTCGTCGCGACTTATCACGAAAGTGTGACATATTAAACTTCCGCGAGCATGCAAAAAGCTATAAGCTTTCCGTCGTTTCCAGAGCTTCGTTGATCGTCAACGTTGGAACTTCATAAATTCTGCTCGATTCGGCAATTCGGCAATACGGCAATAGTAAGATGCTTTGCTTTACAATATCTTCATTACAAAATTTCGGAGTTGAATATCTTGCATAAGAAAAAAATCGTATTAGTAGTTACTTTCTGCCTGCTTAAAAGCGTAGCGATGAGTACGACCGCAAATGAAAGCATAGCGCCATTTTTGGTTTTTTCTGGCGCTCCTTCAGGACTCTCGGTGCAATCAATACCGATTCTCGCTGAGTATGATCTACTTATAATGGGTACGGGTCATCACCACAAAGTCAATGGTAACACCTGGGCCGCAATCAAAGCGGTGTCACCAGACACCAAAATTTTTCTCTATCAGACAGGACCCTATGTTGCAGATAATAATGACGCTGTCCCCACAGCAGCGCTGAATAATCTCGGCCGCTTCAATGTCAGCCGGGGTTCAAGTCAAGGTAGTATTAACGGCGACCACCCGGACTGGTTTTTAAAAAATAGTGCTGGGCAACGAGTGGGAAATATTAGAAGCTCCCACCTTTTTGCACTGGATTTTGGCAACAAGGATTTTGCCGCCTATTGGTCAAAGCACACGCTGGAAGATATTGTCTTTCAAACATGGCGTGCTGATGGCATTTTTATTGACGAGGTAGGCGTGTGTAACGACTGGAGCTTAAAAAGCAAACCGAGCTATGTGCCTGTAAAGTACTCGAATTGTCAAAGCTGGAATAAAGCAATGAGTGATTACCTTGTGCAAGTGAGTACCGTGCTACACCAAAACAACCAGCAAGTTATGGTCAATTTAGGAGCCACTCATCAAGAAGCTAGTGTTCCCGAAGCTTGGCAGGCGCTAAGTCAACGAAGTTCGGCGCCGGACATTATGCTTGAAGAAGGTGCGTTCGCGGTAGCTTGGGATAATGGCGTTGTACGGTACTGGCCAGTAAAGAATTGGCAACAACAGATTGATTTGCCTGCTCGTGTTAACCGGCAAGTCGCATTGAATAGTTCCACGGATTTGATGCCGGGCCAACAAGGAGTTGCGGCGACTGGTGAAGCTGTCAGCCACAGTCAGATAATGAGATTTGCTACCGGTTCGTACTTGTTAGCCAGAAATGCTAATGGTCTTACTACGTATTTTAGATTTGCTGACGATATGGGTTCTGTCTCTGGTCCTAATAGGCTTAAATCGGCGGAGAGATATAGCGAGTTTGACGTCGGCGTTCCAGTGGAACCATACCAGAAAAAACTCCCGGACCAGGATTTATTTTATAGAAAATATACGAGGGGTTATGTTTACGTAAATCCGGGTAACAAAATAATTACGACGATTAAAGCGGAAAGCGATGCTGAGTTCAGTACGAGTTACAGCAATTCACGGCAAGTCGGTTCAGACTGGTATTTTGACCTGCCGCCACATGATGCAGCAATAATTAAGGTGAAGGAGGGGAGCACAGGCTCAAGTAAGCAGACCACACCACCACCAGTTCCGCCGGTATTGCAAGCAAACTAATTGCTCCGTTAATCAGTATACTCTCTAGGCGACCAATGTCGCAAAAGGCACGCAGTTCAAGTTACCGGGGCCAACTCTAAACCTTGCAATTTGAATCTGCGAAGTGTGAAAAGGAATTTTTTTACGATTACAATATCGCGGGGTGAGGATTCGATGGCCGACTTGTTGGGGGGCTCAATTTGAGGTTCGCGGGAGATTCTGCTGATGTATAAGGAACTTGAGCTTCTTTAAACGCTTTTTGAATAATAGTGGAAGAAAACGTACTTTCCATAATTTCAAGAATAGATTTTTCCAATTTTTTAAATTCTTGCTCGCGACTAGTTGAAGGTAAAGTAAATTTATTATTCGATAGTTTCGTGTTTTCCCCCACAGCATTACTTACGGTATTTTTCTGATTTAAGATGTAATTGTTTTCCACATTCACTTTCGTTATGGGAACGGGTCTGTGTGCCGCTCCTTTGTCTTCTGCTTTATTGATCAATATGCCATTGTCAGACTTGGCATTGTCTCCATAAAGCACGTTATTAGTGATGCTTATATTAGTTACAGGGTCATCAGTGCTTCCGTCGTCATGATTTCGTCCATGTATCCAAATCTGGGCAACAGGAGCACCATGGTAGAAAATATTATTATCTATAGTTACGTTACGTGACGAGTTTTGAACAGTCAGCCCAGATTGCGCCGTACGGTTACTATAAAGAATATTGTTTCGGATAGTAGTTTGTGCGTTTCCGCGATGGCCTTTAATGTCAATATTATCTTCTTGCCAATGATTCATTAAAATATTCTGCTCAATTAATCCGCCCCCTAGAGTTTTGCCACCCAATACAATTCCATCTACATTTCCAGCAAATAGATTATGTTTGATTGTCCAGTTTTTACCTGAGTTCATATTGATGTCACCACTTGCAGTATCATTGCCAACGTTAAAGAACAGGTTCCTCTCTAAGGTGAAATTATTTAGGTGGCCATCACTATAACTCGTGAAAACTCCACGAGTTCCAATATTATCAAAAAGTGATTTACGAATTGTTATGTTATCTCCTCCACCTAAAATAATTCCTTCAGAGAGATTACCTGATTTAACCGCGATTCGTTTATTTCTTCCATCTGCAAAACGTGATGGGTTTGTGATTGTGAAATTTTCAATGATTAAGTTGCTACAATTCTTAAAAAAGAGCACTTCACCACTGCCCTCTCCATCAAGAATAGTATCCTGTGTACCGGCTCCTTTAATTGTGATTGCGCTTTTTTGGGTTCCATTAATTGTAATAATTTTGTTTCTATAAGCGTAAGAACCTGCACCGAATCTACCTTTTGTGAAAATTGCCGTATCACCAGGCTTTAGTTTCTTTAGTTCTGATACCCAGTCACCATTATTATCTATGGTTATCTGTTTGGCATACAGGTGTGATAGCGGCAGAAGAGACGCTATTAGAAATATTGAAATCGATTTATTTGCAGTCATAAATATAATAGTAGTCTAGGTTTTTAATAGCGAGGATAGCATTATGTAAACTAGATCACCGTTTTAGCGTTTTTTTGAGTTGGCCTCGAAAATTTTAAAAGCGCCAAGTAGGCTAGAAAGCTGAATTTTGGCATTCCTATGCCGACGGCATAAAATGATATGGCCTTGCGCTGCGCAGAAAGCCTCGTCGAAACCATAAACCGGCTTTCGAATTTAAGGTAACCTTGGCCGCCGTGACCGAATTCCCTTGACGGTTTAACATGCACGCCGATCATAGATCACGCTATGAAAGAGGCTCAATGTGGCAGCCACTGGAGGAACTCCCAGATGTCCGTGATTTCCGCGAATCGTCACGAGAACCGCCATTCGATGTTAAAACAATGCAATGCTAATGTTAGTGCGCTGGCACCACAGAAGTCCTGCGCGACCCAGGTGAGAACCTGAGGGTACTCGTCGAGCAAGTCAGATTGCTGCTTGAGTTGCTGCCCGAGTTCGTGTTCGGAATAAAATTCGAATATACTGGATTGAGCATTGCAGGTCTCTCGCACGCGGGAATCCTCTTGGTTGGTTTGTTTTTGCTGCAATTTAAACATAACAAAAACCAAGGAGATTTTTTATATCTTTCGCAAAATAAATTCTGCCACTTCAGTTGTTTACACATCTCTGGACCGGCACTAATTAGTAGTACGCAACACATTTATTTCGCAATGAGTAGCAATTGACATGTTAAGAGATATCTTTAGCACATCTTTAACTTTGAATATTACTTTTGTGTTCAAGCTTGTTTTAGCCATTGTCGTTGCCCGCCTGTTTGGTCCAGAGGGTAAAGGTTTAGTGGTGGCATTCTTCCTGGTTCCCGAATTCATTGCAATCATAGGCAGCCTTAGCCTGGAAGAGGCTTGTTTGTACTGGCTTGCAAAGAAGCGAATTAGCAAAACACTCTTGAAGAAAGTATTTCTGAATATCATATTGCTCCAGGTTCCGATTCTGATTGGTGCGGGGTACGTATACCTGCAATTGATCGATTACCATTACGACTTGGCTGAACTTGCGCTGTGTTTGTCACTGATACCCATATACCTAATACTTGAAATTGGCCGTTTCTCTCTGCGTGGGTTGCACGATATCCGAACCTATAATCTGTCAATATTGATCGAGGCAGTTGTACCTTTGTTTTTTGTCGCAGCGTTGTTCATACAGAAAGATGTTTGGTGGTTCATACTAGGGCAATCGTGTGGTCTCGTGTTAGCACTTGTGCTCGTCTGGAGCAAATTTCTTTCGATAGTTAAGCAATACTCAGTTGAAGGAGAGCCGGTTAAACGTAGCAAAGATGTGTATGTCTATGGATTTAAGGTGCACGTGTTCAAGGTGTTTAACACGCTTGATGCAAAAATCGCAGCACTAGTAATCAGTATTGTACTTACTCTCAGCGAGCTGGGCATTTACTCAGTAGCCGTTACCTTTTCGTTGCTCTTGCATATGGGGCTACAAGGGCCGGTCTCTACGGTGATTCTGCCCCAGCTTGCGAATATATCTGAATCAAGCAGGATCGCTATTGTCGGTATAGCAACTCGTGGTATGTTCTTAGTGTCCATCCTGTTTTTATTGGCGCTGATACTTTTCGGAGAGTGGCTGATTGTGCTGATATTCGGCGAATCTTTTGCAGTTGCTTACTGGCCTATGGTTGTGTTGGTAATTGGTAAAGTAATCAAATCACCAATGGCGACTCTGAGTTGTTATTTCAAGTCCAAGGGTATGCCAGAGATAATTGCGGCGATTTCGATGAAGGCCGCGCCGATCAGTATAGTGTTGAGTATAATCCTGATCCCCTTTTATGGCATCATGGGTGCTGCCGTGGCGACAGTGATTGCGAATCTAGTTTTTGTTTTTCTTATGGTCAACCAGTATCGGCTAGAAACAGGGGCAACGTTAGCGCATATTTTACTAGTGAATCGGGAAGACGTTGATCTGGCAGTGGTTAAACTGCGAATTTTAAAAGGCAAGATTACGCAGTAGACGATGGCGTTTTTATGACTAACGCGTTGGAAAACACTGAAAAACTGTTATTCTTGTAGCGTTGTAAAGAATCTTATTAGAGTAGTTGGTAGTAGATGTTAAACTAATGCTAAGGTCATGTCTGCCCAAGTTCTACTGTGTAGTGCCACAATTAGCTGGCGTGGCAAATCCTTGCCGCATTCTGTTCTGGTATCCTAGTGTATTTCTACAATAGTAGACAGCGTTTTGTTCAATTGGAAAATTCAAAATCGCCTAGGCAACGTGCAATATTAGTACAGTAGTACATTCTTAAAGATGAAAAACACTGGAATTATTAACTCCCTACTTCAACGGGAGGTAGAGGGTGCGCGAGATGGTACGTTGCATAGGATGTTCAAGCTGGGGCATCGCGCCGCGATGAACCAGCGAAAATCAGAAGGTTTTGAATACTCGGTGAAGGTCACCTTCGGTGTCGGGTTCAACATTTGCATTGAAGTAAATCAGCACGACAACCCCCGCTCAATAATAAGTCAAACACCAATTTCCTCAACAACTTGATCCAGCCATGTGGTATGAAGAATTGCCAAACTGTTTATACGCTGCGATGAGATAGGTGGCATGAGGATCTGCGTGTATGCAATCGTGGTTGTTATCACGCTGATTCATTACGAAAATTCGATTTTTTTCACAAAATATGAAAGACACTAACCAGTCAGTTTCCATAAGGAGAATATATGAATCATTATTCAGTGATAGAAGAAGACATTATTACAGTTCCATGTAGTATGTGTAATGCTAGTGACGCGGCTTTAATGTTCGATGGTATTGATGAGCGCTTTCATGTAGATGATAAGCGGTACGCCTTGGTTCGTTGTGACACTTGTGGTTTGATTAGACTTAGTCCAAGACCATCAGATCAGTGCTTGCCGCAATACTATCCGGACGATTTCTATAGCCACAGGTTCATTGCTGATGGGGCTGGGAAGTTAAAACGGTTCATCAGGGCGCGACGATCCAAAGCGATAGTTGCTGAAAAACTCAGAATTGTTAATAAATTTGCCAGGAAACCCGGTATTCTTCTGGACGTCGGTAGTGCAGCAGGTGAATTTCTAGCTGAGGCACGCAATGACGGATGGGATGTGTGTGGTGTCGAATATAGCTCGGAAACTGCTGAGCGGGTTGGTAGTGAACTAGTAATGGATATACGCAGTGGATCCGTGCTTGATGTGGAGTTGCCAAAGAATGTTAAGGTTTGTACCTTTTGGGCATCGATGGAGCATATCGGTGATCCACGGTTAGCGTTGGAGAAGGTATCGGAGGTGTTGATTGAAAATGGTATTGTTATTGTACTGGTTCCAAATATTGACAGCTGGGAGTCACATGTTTCCGGTAATCGCTGGCCACATTTAGATATACCACGCCATCTTTATCATTTCGAACCGGAAACACTGGCTGGCCTTGCGCGCCAGGCTGGTTTGGAAGTCATAAATGTACATACGCCCAATACTAAGCTGGCCGTTTCCCACTGGAATTCTGCATTGCTTCCGTCAATGGCTAATAAAGGACGAGTTCTTGAATATACTTTCTCTCCAATCACCTGGTTGCTAACACATGCCGCAGCAATAGCAGGTGCAAATCATACTTTAGTAGGCGTATTCGAAAAAAAGAAATCCTGATATGTGAAGCGATGTTAAATACTGCAGTTTGTATGTATCTGAAAAAATTGAGTTGGGTTTCGTGTAAGCAAATTAAAGTTAGGGAAGGGACCAGAGTGGACGTTACTACTACACGCACGGACTACGCCAGCAATTGCTGGCGCCATTGCAACTAGATTGAATTTTTTAAAGTTCTCGCAATTGAGTATGAGGTTGTACTGACTGCAACCTCTCATATTTCATTGCTAATCATTTGATTTTTTACTTATATGGTCAACTCTAAAGACATGGACCTTCGGGTCTGGCTGGTCTCAAACAACTTGCCACCGAGATTTTCCGGCGCGGGTATTAATGACGCCAGCATTGCGCCACATTTAGCTGATCACGGTTTGAATATTACTTTTCTTGCCAGTCGCTATGGGAAAGAGCCAAAACTGGATGCAATAAATGGGATAAAGGTATTTCGAGCAGGCCAGGCGACAGGCCCTTTTACGCCACTGTGTTGGCTTATTGATAGTCTGAAATTTATTTTGATTACCAAGAAAAGACCAAGTGTAATTCGGTTTAGGGGATATTGCTTTCAATTTGCGGGCCTCATCTTCTTTGCAAAAATACTATTTCCAGGAATAAAAGTTATTGTACAGCCAGCATGCCTTGGCGAAGATGATCCTGATACCGTATCGAAAAAGAAATTAGGAAGGTTTCAGCGTATTCAAATGTTGAAATCTGACGCGATGTTCGCGATGAATCCTGTAATCGGAGATATATTAGTCGCCAATGGCTTTCCGAGTGACCGAATCTTTCCAGTAAGAAACATGGTAGATGTTAGTAAATTTCTTGCGCTCAATAAAGAAGAGAAAGACAAGAAGAAACGCGAGATTGGTTTACCAAATGGACTGGTAATAGTGACTCTGGGCATGTTGCATAGCAGAAAGGGCCAGGCATTTGTTACTCAAGCATTTTGCGATTATCTTAAACTCAATTATTCACAAGATATCGCTTTGGTTCATATTGGTCCTACAGTGAGAGACCTAAAGCAGCTTAGCCGCCTTGACAGAGTAGCTACCACCCGAGAAGAAGAAGGGCGCATAGAAACCATAGCGGAAGAAGCTGGTTTGAAATCGCAAGTCTTGATGATCGGTAACAAAGCCAACCCTGCTGAATACCTGGCGGCCGCAGATGTTTTTATACATTGTTCATTGTATGAGGGAGAGGCCAATGCGGTAAATGAAGCACTTGCTTCTGGACTAACTGTAATTATACCGGATAGTGATGTGTACAAGGCGCAAGTACCAGATGACTGTGCTATGCGTTTTGTTACTGGTGACTCGCGTGACTTGCAACGCAATCTGAGCGTGGTAATTGCTGATGAATCGCTTAGAAACAAGTTGGGTGAAAATGCCAGGAAGCACATATTGCAGACACGCACCGCAGAAAATGTAGCTGAACATTACGCGGGTTTATTTAAGAAAGTATATTCATCTTCGGTTGAGTCGTGATTTTCAACTGGCTTTGGTAGGTCAAGATTCTTCATAGCCAATAATTAGCTTCAAACCGTGAAGTAATCAGAGACACTAAATGTGCGGATTGGCAGGATTTATCGGCTTTACCGATAGCAGACGGCTGGCGGACCATGCCAACCATATACAGAATCATCGGGGTCCCGATTATCAAGGCAGCTGGAGCGATGATCATATTGCGCTGGCACACCAACGGCTATCCATAATAGATATTAGTGCGCGCTCAAATCAGCCCATGGAAAAGGATGGGCTGGTTATTGTTTTCAATGGAGAGATTTATAACTACCGGGAACTCAGGAAAAGTTTATCGGAACAACATGGCATAGTTTTTACTACCGAATCAGACACCGAAGTTGTACTTGAGGCCTACCGAGTTGAAGGAGCAAACTGCATGCAACGCTTCATTGGCATGTTCGCTTTCGCAATCTACAATCAATCGACCAGTCAGCTGTACATTGCAAGAGATCACTTCGGAATCAAACCGTTGTTCTACTCGGCTAATAGTGACCGTTTTGCATTTGCGTCTGAGCTTAAGACACTTGCGGGAGTCGAAAACATTGGAACCGAAATCAATCACAGGGCGTTGATTGCCAGCTTGAACTACGTTTGGGTACCAGGGAACGAAACGATGTTCAAAGGTGTCATGAAGTTACCCCCGGGAAACTACATGACTGTCGACAAAGAGTTGAATGTGAGCATGACGGCTTACGTTGATCCATTCAAAGGACCTACAACGGTGAATCGAGAGGCAGATGCCATTGCGCAACTCGATTCAGTCATCCAGCGGTCGATCAAGCGCCATATGGTTGCTGACGTGCCAGTGTGCAGTTTTTTGAGCGGTGGGCTGGACTCGTCACTAATATCGGCCATCGCGCAAGACCATACAGATCGGTTGTCTACCTACACGATTGCTACCAGTGCTGAGGACAAGAAAATTGAGCGAATGCCCGATGATGAAAAATATGCAACTAAGTTAGCGAAGCAGTTCGGGTTTGACCACCACGAAATTGTGATCAATTCCGATATTGTAAAGATGTTACCGGAAATGGTCCGCACGCTTGACGAGCCTATAGGAGACCCAGCTGCTATTAACACGTTTCTAATATGTAAAGACGCTCATAGCAAAGGTGTCAAAGTGTTGTTGTCCGGCATGGGAGCGGATGAAATCTTCTTTGGTTATCGACGCCAAAAAGCAACGCTGATGGCAGCCAGGTACAGAGCGTATACGCCAGCTATAATTCGTCGGGCTATACGTTCCGTCGTTGACGGGCTGCCGGTCAAGATCGGTGGTAGTGGACTGCGTGTTGTTCGATGGGCCAAGAAATTTCTGAGCTTTGCCGAATTGCCATTGGCGCAAAGTTACATGCAGAGCTATTCGTACTACAACGAGAATGAACTACATGACCTACTTGGAGGAAAGTATTCAGATGATGTAAAAAGTCTTTATGCTGAACACGATCGGATATTCGCAAGCGGGTATCAGAATGATCCCATCAACCAAATATGCAATACCGATATTCAAATGTTCATGGTGGGATTGAATCTCACGTATACAGACCGTGCATCAATGGCGACTTCGGTAGAAGTTAGAGTGCCATTTATCGACAAGGAAGTGATTGAGGTCGCTATGCAAATTAACGGTGGACTCAAGTATCGCAAGGGAGAGTCGAAGTATATTCTGAAGAAAGTGGCCGAGAAATACCTTCCGAAAGATATTATTTATCGGCCGAAGGCATCCTTCGGCGCTCCCATCAGGTCGTGGATCAGTGGTGCGCTAAAGACTATGGTCGACGATGTTCTATCGGAAAAGAGTTTAAAACAACGCGGTATATTCGACAGTAGCTATGTGCGAAAACTCATAGAGGATGATCGGCAAGGTAGCGATGACAATGCGTATCGCATCTATCAGTTATTGACAGTCGAACTCTGGTTCAGAGAATACCTGGATAAGCCGGCCGGGCAGTTTGTGAGTTTAGCTTAACTTGCCACCATATATTCTCGTGTAGAAGCTCCTGTGTTCGTCCATGGTTTGTGGGGAAGTTGGTGTCGGCAGTGGCGTATCAATGACAGACATGACGGTGTCTGCCATGTCCTGGTAGTTCCTGTTTTTAAAAAGAATCGTTCCTTCTGGTCGACTCACCACGTCAGAGGCGACTACTGGTTTTCCAAGGTACAGCGCCTCCCTCACGGTAAGAGCGTCACCATCCGTGCATGTTGGACGGAGAATGACGTCAGAGTATTCGACCAGTTTAACAAATGACATATCTGCGTGGATCAGCAGCATGTTTTCAGTCAGGCCGCGCTGCGCAATCAGGTCCTGGTATTTGGCGAAGGGTGTCTCTGACTTCGATAGCGATGCCAGAACAAAGATTAGCGCGATGTGCTTCTTTCGAGCGTTAACGAGTTCGTCAAGCATTTCTATGCACAAATCAATACCGTACAAATCACAACCGTTGTGAAAGTCGATCCTGAACGCATTTGCAGCGAGAATGGCGTTATGCGCCTGTTTCTGTGAGTCAAGCCAGCTTTTGATCGGCACGGATAGAGGTGGCTCGTCGTCAAGGATTGGTGGAATGAACGCCGGGCGCACGGAAAATTTTCGAGGCTTCAATATCTCCGCGATCTCTTCGCTAACCAGGATGGTGTGATGGGTCAACGCTAGCAACGCTGAGTTAACAGCTGGTTGCCAGCCCTTTTGGAATGGAAAGGCGTGTACTGTCACAATGACTTTTTTGAACAGCAGCCTGGCGGCGAGAATATGAATAAAGCGCAGCGCTGAGATGCCGCTGTGAATGTGGATAACGTCAGCCCACGCCAGCAGTCGCAGGTACCCCGGAATATTATTTGATCGAAGGTTGAAAATTCCAGTTTTTCGTATGTGAGACTCATCTATAAACCGGACATTGAAACTGTCCTGCACCAGAGCGCTAAGTCGTCGTATGTGTATGCTGACACCACCTTTCGGTTCAGGGACCGGGCCGATGATAAGCAGGTTTTGTTTAGTGTTATCCATTATGTGAAATACATCGTAATAGGCTAATTCGTGGCATAAAACGGACTGAGTCATAATCGCGTCAGTAAAGGATACGTGTAATTTGTTGTCATATCGATGGTCAAACGCCCACGGGAACCGATCTTGGCCGTAGTGGAGGTGGTTTGTCGTCCATGTTGAGCATCTACTGACCAAAATGGAGGATATGTTCGCGAATGTAAGGACTCAAGCCGCCCAATAGCTCAGGTGTTATTATAATTCCTTCCTCGGCCATAATGTTCGATATGACGAAACCTACAGGAAGCTATTAGGAAACAAATGCATATTTGTTACGGTGTCTTCAAGCACCAGAAGCAGCCTTTTCAAATGCAAACACAGTGATGAAGCAATAAATGACCAGGCAAGGCTAACGCTGCCCGTCACCCTGGACGGTCATCGGATCCTCAGCCTGTACCGCAAGAAACTCATGTCAACTTTTATCACCCTTGTGCAAATACCTCGGGGGTTTGGGAGTAGAACCGCCAAAAGAAAACTAATTGAAATGCGTAAAGTTCTCTCCTAAGATAACCTGATTTAGAAGACGGTATCTATACTCATTCGCCTGATCCTGAAATTAAACTCCCTATCAATGGAGGATTAACGATGAACTCTTCAAGCGATACCCCTCAGCGCCAACCATCGGGGTTTAGGCGCGTCAACTCGGTAGCAATGCCATGAATATACACATTCTCCGCATCATCATTGGTGTCGCCTGGTTCGCAGGCGCCAACCTCGCTTTCGCTGCAACAACATACCAGTACTCGGGCGTTATCACCCAGAGCTTCGATCGGTCGTCCTCCGATCCGGCCTACAGCCAGAGCCCGGACCTCAACTACAATCGATTATTCAACGGCATCGAAGTTGGCACCGCGTTCAGCGGCGAGTTCGTTTACGATCCGTCGATGTATGGCAGCACTGGAGACGGCTATGGATCGAGCTTCAGTATTGTGGTCAATGGAAGTAGTCAAGATACGGGCTATTTCGCGAGCTATTTCGATGTCAGCCGTTCTGGCGGCGAAATTAACGGCATCGTATTCAATACAGTCATAGACGCAGGGCTTCGTTGGATTGAGCGCGGTTCCATTACAATTCAATACAATACCATTGGCACACCGTCGATGCCCGGTACTCCATATTTACCAACAGAATTGCCTGATGCGCTACTCGCCCGAGACATAACAGTGAGCATCCAGGGCTTTGAAGATGGCGTCCAGGTTGGGCGAAGCTGGGCACTCGCAGGTGCCGTCACGAGTTTCAGCGTGGTCCCTATTCCCGGCGGTGCGTGGCTCTTCGCAGCAGCATTGATGAGCTTGACAGGATTGAAGCGCGGACGACGCTGAACGCCCCGTTGTCCGGCCGGACAAGCGCTGCTCAACGCTGAGCTTATCTCGCGGCACAATAGGTATTGGTTCCATAGGAGGGTTCGGGCGGAGCAATCCGGCCGTTCTACTCGCCCAGAGCCCCTACCGGTTCAGTAGATACACATAAGGGATTATTGATTTGAATCAAGTTCTCGGCAGTTTTCAAATTTCCGCAGCCAACACAGCCCGCATAATCACGCGCGCGGGTTAGTATATTCCTGCTGTTTTTACGCAAATTGCTCAACCAAGAGAGTATCGCACTGCAGAACCATGGCAATACGTGGCCTAACGATGTGACTAGGCGTTCTGCACCTCAGTCACTCAGCGTGATCCGTGAATCAATGATAGGGAGAGAAGTATGAAAAACAAATTGATCGTCGGCGCGACACTGACAATCTTCTGTTTCACCCTCAGTGGCACGGCGAGTGCCATACCGGTTATCTCCGTGGATTTAGACATCGGCACGCCGGGCCTCCAGGCAACCCGAACCGTTGACCCTGGCGATCCGTTCGCGGTCGATATTCTCTACACCGGCGACGGCGCAGCCATCTTCGACACCTTTACACTCGATGTCGTCTTCAACGATGCCGGCAACGCACTTTCTTTGGCATCAGAAAATCCGACTGCGGGAGCCATTGCCGATACGGCACCCATCTTTGCGCTGGACGTCTTCGGCGGCTCGCCGGTGACCAGCGGAACGGCGCTCACCACCGACAGTTTTCAAGTGCCGCTAGGGTTTAATGACGGGCTTGGCGGAGTTGGCATGTCCTCGCTCGGCGGTACGCCGTTTCCGCTGGTCGGCAACGGCGAGACGATTGATCTATTTCGTTTGAACTTGATTGCTGGATCCGGTGGTACGAGTACCGTAGCGACCACCGGCTTTCCCTTTGGAGCCAACGCCGAGCTGGCTCTGGCGGGCGCGCCATTACCGGTAACACTGCAGAGTGGATCGGTTAGCGTCATCCCGCTGCCGCCGGCGTTGTGGTTATTCGCCACCGGTTTACTCACCCTGCTTGGCACCGGACGCCGGGCCAAGTCAGAAAACCGCTCGTAAAAAGACCATCGAAACAACGCTAGAGGATAAACGCCATGCTCCGCCAACTCGCTCTTTTCACTTTCGCGCTGGCCCCGTCACTCGGGCTTGCACACATACCGGATTCCAACGCCGACCTCAATGGCGACGTTATTACCAACAGCCTGGATTTCTCCATACTGGCAAGCTGTTTTGGTCAGGATCCGGCAAGCGATGCCAGCTGCACTATCGCCGATGTCGATCGTGACGGTGATATCGATACGAATGATTTTGTGTTTGTCGCCGCGCGTTTTGGTCAGGCCTATCCGTGGAAGCTCTATCCGCTGTCGGACTTTGCCGCTGGTGACCAACCTCAGTCGGTGGCGCTCGGCGATCTCAACGGCGATCGTCTGCCCGACCTGGCGGTCGCCAATGCGGGAAGCGGCGACGTGTCGGTATTGCTCAGCAACGGCGATGGCAGCTTCCAGACCCAACAGCGCTTTGCCGCTGGTGACCAACCTCAGTCGGTGACGCTCGGCGATCTCAACGGCGATCGCGTACTCGACATGGCAATCGCCAATCAGAGTAGCAACGACGTGTCGGTGCTGCTTGGCAACGGCGATGGCAGCTTCCAGGACCAACAGCGCTTTGACGCCGGTGACGCTCCTCAGTCGGTGACGCTTGGCGATCTCAACGGCGATCACGTACTCGACATGGCAATCGCCAATCAGAATAGCAACGACGTGTCGGTGCTGCTTGGCAACGGCGATGGCAGCTTCCAGGACCAACAGCGCTTTGCTGTTGGCGACGTGCCTTTCTCGGTAGCACTCGGCGATGTCAACGGCGATAGCGTACTCGACATGGCGGTCGCCAATAGCGAGAGCTTCGACGTATCAGTGCTACTCGGCAACGGCGATGGCAGCTTCCAGGCCGTGCAGCGCGTTGACGCTGGTGGCTACGCCCCTGTGTCGGTGGCGCTTGGCGATGTCAACGGCGATAGCGTGCTCGACATGGCGGTCGCCAATACGGGCGACTATACGATCTTCGGTGGACCAAGCGGCTACGTCTCGGTGCTGCTCGGCAACGACGATGGCAGTTTCCAGGCCCTGCAGCGCGTTGCCGCCGGTCGCTTTCCTGTGTTGGTGACGTTCGGCGATGTTAACGGCGATAACCTGCTCGACCTGGCAGTCGCCAATGCGGGCGACATTTCGGATTCTTTCGTATCTGCACCAGGCGGCAACGTATCGGTGCTGCTCGGCAGTGGTGATGGCAGCTTTCAGGCCCCGCAGCACTTTGCCGCCGGTTTAGGACCTGTGTCGGTGGCACTCGGCGATGTCAACGGCGATAGTGTGCTCGACATGGCGGTCGCCAATGACGGCGATAGCGAAGCGAGTGGCGAAGTATCGGTGCTGCTTGGCAATGGCGATGGCAGCTTCCAGACCCAACAGCGCGTTGCCGCCGGTTACCAGCCTTTCTCGGTAGCACTCGGCGATGTCAACGGTGATCGCTTGCTCGACCTGGCGGTCGCCAATGTGGGAAGCGAGGACGTGTCGGTGCTGCTCGGCAACGGCGACGGCAGCTTCCAGCCCCAGCAGCGCTTTGCCGCTGGTGACTTCCCGCGGTCGGTGGCGCTCGGCGATCTCAGCGGCGATAGCATACTCGACCTGGTGGTCGCCAATGGGAGAAACGACGTGTCGGTGCTGCTCGGCAATGGCGATGGCAGCTTCCAGGACCCACAGCGCTTTGACGCCGGTGGTGGACCTAACTCGATGGCGCTCGGCGATGTCGACGGCGATGGCCTGCTCGACCTGGCGGTTACCAATTTTTTGAGCAACGACGTCTCGGTGCTGCTCGGCAACGGCGATGGCAGCTTCCAGCCCCGGCAGCGTTTTGCCACCGGTGACTCTCCTAGTTCGGTGACACTCGGCGATGTCAACGGCGATCGTCTGCCCGACCTGGCGGTCGCCAATAGGCGAAGCGGCGATGTGTCAGTGCTGATCGGCAACGGCGATGGCAGCTTCCAGAGCCAGCAACGCTTTCCCGCTGGTGACCAACCTCGGTCGGTGGCGCTCGCTGATCTCAACGGCGATAGCGTGCTCGACCTAGCCTTCGCCAATTCGGGAAGCTATGTGGGAAGCGGTGATGTGGCAGTGCTACTCGGAAACGGCGATGGCAGCTTTCAGGTCCCGCAGCTTTTTGCCGCTGGTGGCTTCTCCAGCCTCTCATCGGTGGTACTTGGCGATGTCAATGGCGACGGCGTGCTCGACATCGCGGTCGCCAACGGTAGCAGCAACGACGTATCGGTGCTGATCGGCAATAGAGGCAGACGCTGAAATGTAAAGGCTGTCGTGGTAAAGATAGACTTTTTAGTATGTATCTTCTCCGAGTTACATTGAGACGTGGAAAATACAGAATCGTGATATCTCGCTAATATTCGCGCGCTTGCTATTCGCTACCGGCTTGCTCTCCATGCTTGGTGCCGGACGCCGAGCCAGATCAAGCAACCGCTCGTAAAACGACCATAAACAAGGATAGAGGATAAACGCCATGCTCCGTCAACTCGCTCTTCTTACTCTCGTTCTCGTGCTGGTCCCGTCACTTGGGTTTGCACAAATACCGGATTCCAACGCCGACCTTAATGGCGACGTCATCACCAACAGTCTGGATTTCTCCATACTGGCGAGCTGTTTTGGTCAGGACCCGGCGACCAACAACGCCTGCACCGTCGCCGATATCGATGCTGACGGTGACATCGATACGGATGATTTTGTGTTCGTCGCCGCGCGTTTTGGTCAGGCTTATCCTTGGAAGCTCTATCTGCTGCCGCAATTTGCCGCCGGTGTAGAGCCTTCCTCGGCGGCGCTCGGCGATTTCAATGGCGATGGCGTGCTCGATCTGGTGGTCGCGAATTCGGGAAGCTTCATCGAAGAGGGAAGCGGCGGCGATGTGTCGGTGCTGCTCGGCAACGGCGATGGCAGCTTCCAGGCCCAGCAGCGCTTTGCTGTCGGTGACGAACCTAATTCGGTGGCGCTCGGCGATCTCAACGGCGACAGCGTGCTCGACCTGGCGGTCGCCAATGGAGAAAGCGACGACGTGTCGGTGCTGCTCGGCAACGGCGACGGCAGCTTCCAGTCTCAGCAGCGCTTTGCCACCGGTAACTTCCCTCAATCGGTAGCCCTCGGCGATCTCAACGGCGATAGCCGACTCGACCTGGCCGTCGCCAGTACGGGAAGCGGCTACGTGCTGGTGCTGCTCGGTAACGGCGATGGCAGCTTCCAGGCCCAGCAGCGCGTTGCCTACGATGACTTGCCTAGGTCGGTGGCGCTCGGCGATCTCAACGGCGATAGTGTGCTTGACCTGGCGGTCGCCAATGGGATTAGCGGCGACGTGTCTGTGCTGCTCGGCAACGGCGATGGCAGCTTCCAGCACAACGAACAACGCTTTGCCGCCGGTAACTCGCCTGGGTGGATCGCGCTCGGCGATGTTAACGGCGATCGTGTGCTCGACATGGCGGTCTCTAATACAGGGTTTTTGTCGGGAAGGTACGGCGTGTCGGTGCTGCTCGGCAACGGCGATGGCGGCTTCCAGGCCCCGCAACGCTTTGCAACCGGTGACTTCCCTCGGTCGGTAACACTCGGCGATGTCAACGGCGACAGCGTGCTTGACCTGGCGGTCGCTAATCGGAATAGCAACGACGTGTCTCTGCTGCTCGGCAACGGCGATGGCAGCTTCCAGCCCCAGCAGCGCTTTGCCACTGGTCGCTACCCTGCGTCGGTGGCGCTCGGCGATCACAACGGCGATAGCGTGCTCGATCTGACGGTCGCCAATCGGTTTGGCGGTGTATCGGTCCTGTTCGGCAATAGCGATGGCAGCTTCCACACCCAACAGCGATTTGACGCCGGTTTAGGACCTGTGTCGGTGGCGCTCGGCGATCTCAACGGCGATAGCGTGCTTGACCTGGCGGTCGCCAATTTCGCCTTTAGTGAGGCATTAGCAGGCGACGTATCGGTGCTGCTCGGCAATGGCGATGGCAGCTTCCAGGCCCAACAGTGCTTTGACGCCGGTTTAAGACCTCAGTCGGTGGCGCTCGGCGATCTCAACGGAGATAGGGTCCTCGACATGGCGGCCGCCAATGGAGAAAGCGACGACGTCTCGGTGCTACTCGGCAACGGCGATGGCAGCTTCCAGGCACAGCAGTCCTTTGCCGCCGGTGACCAACCTCGGTCGGTGGTGCTCGGCGATCTCAACGGCGATAGCGTGCTCGACCTTGTGGCCGCCAATGCAGGAGGCGACGTCTCGGTGCTGCTCGGCAACGGCGATGGCAGCTTCGACGCCCAGCAGCGCTTTGCCGCCGGTGCCGGGCCTCAGTCGGTGGCACTCGGCGATCTCAACGGCGACAGCGTGCTCGACCTGGCGGTCGCCAATGGAGAAAGCGACGACGTGTCGGTGCTGCTCGGCAACGGCGATGGCAGTTTCCATAACCAGCAACGCTTTGCCGCCGGTGACTTCCCTAAATCAGTGGCGCTAGGCGATGTTAACGGCGATAACCTGCTCGACATAGTGATCGCCAATGCGGGCAGATCCCTTGGCAACGACGACGTCTCGGTGCTGCTCGGCGACGGCGATGGCAGCTTCCAGGCCCAGCAGCTCTTTGCCGCCGGTGACGGACCGCAGTCGGTGGCGCTCGGCGATGTCAACGGTGATAGCGTGCTCGACATAGCGGTCACCAACGGCTCTAGCAACGACGTGTCGGTGATGCTCGGCAACGGTGATGGCAGCTTCCAGGTCCAGCAGCGCTTTATCGCTGGTGGTTTTTTTCCTAGGTCGGTGGTGCTCAACGATGTCAACGGCGACAGCGTGTTCGACATGGCGGTCGCCAACGTGGATAGCAACAACGTGTCGGTGCTGCTCGGCAAACGCGATGGCAGGTGATTTGAAAACCACTGCCAGCAATCGCAAATCAAAGGCGCGATGAGATGCCAAAAAAGAGCCGTATTGCTTAGCAGTGTGTTTTGCTGTCTGGCAGGAATTTATTCCGTTAGCGCAGTAGTTTGTCCAAACGAGATACAGGATTGTGTATTCAATGCAGTACGAGCGCATCAAAAACCCGGTGGATGGGTCGGCTCAGGTCGAAAGTTCGGGTACTACTCACGGAATACGTTATCGAGATCATCATCTAACGCGCGTGTGCGAGTTTGTCAGAGTAAATGAACCCCCTTCGGCGTCCACCGCATTTACTGCTTCTTGACTAAGAGCTTGCCTTCAAATCTCCTGGCTAGTAGTTTACGCCTAACAAACTGCCAGCCACTTGATAGAATGGCGACTAGCTCTAGATGTCAAAGGTTGTTGGATACCTGCCCTTACAAGTGAGACCTTGCGCTTGGCAAGGTGATGGATGGCAGATATCCAACAAGCCTTAACGGCTACCGCCTGACACCGTACAAATTTTTTTAGCTATCGTCCGGCCGGTTTGTAGGCTATTGCTGTCTTTCAGGGAAAATAAAGTCTGGCAGTGCCAGTACGATCGAGTCTGAGCTACTGCAAATTTTCTCTATCGAATTCTAACTGATCGATCCCCAAAGGCATTTGTCCGTCGATGTGACAACAAATTACACGTATCCTCAACAGGCGCCATAATGGCAACATAGCACACGACGGGTTGGACCAATAAGGCTTCAGCTTAATTGGCTGGCTAAAATGAAGCAGAGTGCCGCCACTGAGTTCGGCGAACTTTGAATCGCCGAACCCACATTGATGCCGAAAAACAATGAGGTTGACCGCCATGATAGGCTGCGTGAGAAAAATTGGAGCTTGGCAATCTCACCCTACAGGTTTCCTGTCCGTAAGGTTACGCCAACGTTACAGCTTCCTCTTCCTCATTGCAGCCATCCAAAACTGCCAGATCTACTGCAAGCTGCTGGTCAATAGTCATGGATTCAACCGCCATTACGGTGGCTAGACTAGTCTTCATCAAACATTCATAACTTATGCAGGGAATACCTGTGCGCAGCCCATCGATCCATGCGTTGAGCATGGCTTGTTGGCCCTTGTCCTGGCTGATCAGCTTTTTACGTGTTGACTGCAAGTCGCCGGTATATAAGGTAGCTTCTCTAAAATCATTGATGATGGCAGATCGACCTCCACCGTGGACCTCAATTGTTTCTTTTTCGAGTGCGCTTGAGCCGTCTGCAGTATAAATGATATTCGCAATGCTGCCATTTTCGAATTTGAACGTCGCTGATAAATTGTCGTTTAGCAGCGCCGTCTTGCTTCGCTTGGCGGTACCAAGAGCGTAAACGCTGCACGGGTTGGAACCGGTTAGCGCCGCTGCCAGATCGACGAAATGACAGCCCTCGCCGATCATTCGCCCACCGCCAATGTCGGGATCTTGAATCCAGTGATCTGCCGCTATTTGTCCGGCATTAATGCGAATAGTAACTATCAGTGGGGCATTGATACTGGCAAAGTGGTCAATGACCATTGCGGTTAGGGGAGCGAAGCGGCGGTTGAAACCCACCATTAATTGTTGTTGCGGGTTTGCTTGTACCGCTTGGTCGATAAGCGCTAGTTCTGCAACACTCAATGCGAGCGGCTTTTCCACGTACACATGCTTATGCGCGTTAATAGCGCCGATGACAGAAGAGGCGTGCGTGTCGTGACGAGTAGTCACCATGACAATGTTCGAATCATCAGCAAGTAGTTCGCTGAATTCTCCGGTGCAAAAAGTGAAGCCAAACTGTTCGGCAACACCTTGCGCAGTGCGACCGCTGGCTGTCACCAGGCCTATAAAGTCAACGGCATTGTTCGCCTTTAGCGACGGCAACAGGGTGGCAGTGGCGTAGTTACCCGCTCCAAAGAATGAAATCGCTAGGTTCGTTGTGCTTAGTTTTTTGCTATTGGTAAGGATGCGTTTATTGGTTTTGTTGCCCGCTGAGCCGTTATCGTCATAAGTAAGGATAATGCCTAGGTAGGGTTCAGTTTTTGCTCCCTGAATTAAAGCATAGCCTTCTGCGGCCTGGTCAATCGGATAGCGGTGTGAAATGAGACTTTTGATATCCAGTGCTTGTTGCGCAAGCAGGCTCAGAAACGCCTCCATATTGCGTTGCTCTGTGAAGCGAACATAACCATAAGGATAGTCGTTGCCACCCTCTTCGTAGAAAGGATCATATCTTCCCGGTCCATATGACCTCGAAATTACAACGCTGATTTCTTTCTTGAAATAGTTTTCGCGCGGAATATCCATGCGAACTGCACCAATGACAACGACGCGACCTTTCTCCCGAGTCACCTCGCCGCAAAGTTCGATTGGTTGGTTACTCGCCGTGCCGGCGCAAACCAATACGCCATCAACACCGCGGCCGCCGGTATAGTCAAGACAGCTTTGAGCGACCTCAGTGCCAGCTTGTAACCCATTTGCACCGTGTGTTTCAGCAAGATCTACCAGCGATGAATCCAGATCGGTTCCCAACACCTTGCAACCGTTAGCGCGTAGCAATTGAACGCAAATTTGTCCCAATAAACCCAGCCCCAAAACTAAAAACGTTTCGCCTAATTTTGGGTCTGCCAATCTGAGCCCTTGCATAACAATTGAGCCCAGGGTCGTGAAAGCTGCTTCGTCGTCCGGTACGTTATCAGGAATTTTAGCAACCAGGTTCTTCGGCACAGCAATGATTTCTGCATGATTGGCATAACCTGCACCGGCGCAAGCTACCCGATCACCAGGTTGTATACCTTCCACAAGACCACCGACGGCTATCACCGTGCCAGCAGAGCTATACCCAAGCGGGCTGGGTGAGTCTAAACGTGTGCTCACAGTTTGTAGTGTCTTTGTAATACCGTCGACACGAATTTTTTTAAGTACCTGTTTTACCAGATCGGGTCTTGCTTTGGCTTTCTGCAAAATATTCTTGCGTGCCATATCGACAGTCGTTTTTTCGGTTCCGGCGCTAATGACCGAAGCGTTATTACGAATGAGTACAAATTTATCTCCCAAACCAGGTACTGGAACTTCTTTCACGCTCATCACGCCATCGCGTAATGTTTGGGTCACTTGCTTCATAAATTGCTTGTCCTTGAATAATTTATTGTCGAATATTTTACTTGCTGTTTTCGCATTCCCTAAAGAGAAATCTACTCAAAATGCTGGAATGTCGAGCTTAATTAATGTCTCTCAATTGCACCGGGTGCGTTTCAGTTCGATAGCCATCCCACCATTGATTGTCCTTCGTAGGCCTGTCGCTGTTCGCGGAGAATGCGGTCACCACGCTATAGGGAAGCTGGCTTTTACCCGAAAGAATCAGTGTATTGATGCTTTCTCGGGAGTAATAGTTTGTCGATTTCCAGCCGCAACCATCTGTGTTCGAACTTGTGATTAGCTCCGCGTTCAGCGTATCGGAAAAGGAGACAGTTAGTTTCTCTACAGATAAAATATATTCCTTGCCGGCACCTTTTTCTATGTCTCCATCAATGTGCCAATACAAGTTGAAAAGGTGCTCCGCTTTGTCCTCTAATACGGAAGACATGAAGTCATCGAATACTACGAGACCGTGTTGGTGGTGCAACAATACACGCCTGACATGATTGACACCAATCGAGTGATAGCCATCGTGAGAAGCCGTTATTGAAAGGTGACTGTCCTCTACGCATTGGTGCAGCAGCGTACATTTATATGGTTCAGACCACATAAACAACATCTTACTAGTTGCCTGATCGAGGTTGTCTATCGTAGCGGTATTATGAGCCCTGGTACTCCTGAAATAATTTCTTAGGCGAGGTTCTCCAGTGTAGCTATACGTGCCTGGGTCTACCAGTATTGCTCGACCTCTCAGATACAACATTACTGATAATGCATCAGCATGACCATGGCTATATTTCGGCGGCATGCCCAGTGGTCCATGATCAACCAAAGCTGAGAATTCAGCCATCGCACCCTGGCCTTGCATTATCGAAAGGCTGCCATTGCTGTAGAGTGTGTCATCGTTTGCCTCAATTGGATGTTGCCAAAGTTCGTCAAAATACGGAGATATTGCGCTACCGCTATCGCTGTCGCCGAGCGGCGGTATTGTGCCTAGCATGCGTTTAACTGTTTTAGTGTCTCTAATTCCGCAGGTCAGTGTCGCGTCAAGAGCTTGGGGTACAGCAATGTCGTTGTGCTCAAGAAGTTTTTTGATTAACAGCGCATAGTCAAGAATCTGCACAGTATATTGCGGCGCTTGCTCTGTGCCGACACCCTGAGAATCGATTTGTTTTTCAAATTCCTGTGGAAACAACGCCAGGCCGGTTGCTAGCCAATCGCCGGCCTCAGCGTGCTGATGCAGCAATACGCCCGCAAAGATTAGACCCGCTGCTTCTGCCAATGTGTGATTACCGGTTGAGGAGTGCAAGGAGAGTCTTCTTTTGACAAAGAAAGCATGTTCAAGCACCAGGTCGGTAAGAGTTCCCCAAACAATATGATCATCCGCCAAATGATCTTTAATTAAGTCAAAGGTGACGGTCAGAGCCATGATGCGCATCGCACATTCCATAGAAGAGACATAGTGAATTCCCCGCATCAATGGATTTTCGGTGTACCACGAGGACGTATCTTCTACAATAATGTTTAGTAGCTGAGGTCTTAATTCAGTCTCTGGATTTTGCTTGATATATAGAGCAAGGGTAACTAAATGC
>RCMY010001261.1_pt1 | contig 26800 bp, 21 predicted proteins | sample 2041341 | NCBI WGS metagenome assembly RCMY01 (sample SAMN09708234, study PRJNA481090) | Marine sediment metagenome, whole genome shotgun sequencing project.
CTATCCATGATATTTGGATTTACTTTTACGCACTTTCCACTCAATTGAATGGTGTGACCTTCATACTTTTTTGGGTCCTTGATCAATTCGGCGATTTTAATTGATCCCTTGTGTTCCACAATCTTATCAGTATGGGTTGGAATATCTTCCTTTTGGGCAATTGGATCACTCTTCTGAACATTGGTATTCAAATTATCGGTATGCTTAGAATGGTCTTGGGACACCAGATTTGAAATCAAATAAATGGTATCGAAAACCTTATTGTATTCTTTACTTTCAAAATTGGTTTTTAATAGCCCCCCTCTATAAAAATAAGTTTCCCCTTTCTTGATTTCCTGTTTCCGGGTGGCAATCCAAAACTTCGAGTCCCCCTCTGATACATTTAGATAAACATATCTCGTTGCCGGTAAGACTTCGTTTACCGTAATCGTATGTAAATCATTGGAAAAAGATTGATCGGTACTTGTTACAACCTGTGTTGATGGATCAGGTGTGAAAATTCCACTTTTAGGCGAATCGTTTTGCTCCGTGGAAGACTGAATAACCTTAGGACCATTATTGCAAGCCATCATCATTACAGAGCATATTGCTAATAAAAACAATCTATTTATTTGGTACATATTTGTGTGAGTTTAAAACCGTTGTATAATTCTTGAGTATATTCTAATATTATTTTCGTCATTAAAGGTAGAAAGTTCTCCAGAAATACTGACCAATAGTTTGCGATTAATGTTATACGAGAGATTAGTTCCAAAATAGTGTTGTTCCAATGATTCCATACCACTTGTATAATCATAAAAGACCAATCTATAGTACAGGTCTGTATTTAATCTACCATTTAAAAATCCCCTTGAATACCTAGCGGCACCTATATTACTTTCTAAATAGTTGGATTCATTTCTATTATAGGTCAATGAAAGCCGACCCCCAATATTCGGAACTTTGGTAAGGGTTACATAACCATAAATATTATCTGATTTATTCTCATTATCGCTCTGGAACCTTTTGCTGTAGCTTACACCCGCAAGAATATTTTTATAAGGTCTAAAATTTATTCTGGCACGAGCACCTTGCCTTGCGATGTCCTCATCCAACAAACGTTCTATTTCTGTTTGAAAAGTTTCATAGTAGATAATGCGTTTTCTGGAATCATAGGAAAGCATCATATTTAGTGCTCTACTGAATCTGTATCTGCCAGAAACGTATAAATTGGTGAGCCGAAGATTATTTTTAGTGGTATAGTTGACTTTACTGAAAATATCCATTTCCATGGAAGCAAAAATATTCAGGTTTTTGTATAGGGTACTCGAATGCTGCAAATAGGTATATCTTCTATCAATATCACCGTTGCCTCTTTGTTCTATGGCACCCAAGGTGGTTTGGGCATAAAAATTATCTTTATCTGTAATGGTACCTACATAACCCCCATACTGCAATAAATCGGCGTTGAAACCATAATCAAAGATATCGGGTCTAAAACCGACTATGGCACCTGCATAACTCTTTCCAAAGTATTTTTCGACCTGCAGCCCATCAATCGCCCCAATAGATGATATTTTGGGATTTATATTTCTACCTAACGTAAAAGATAGGGTAGGGCTTGCATCATATCTGGCCCCTAAGTTATAAACCCTTAAATAGCTATTATTTTGTAGGGATGAGGTTTCTGTTTGATCCAAGATATGTCGATAATTCAAGTAGGTGTTAAAAGAATATTTAGAGCCCTTTATGTGGTCGGCATCTACTGAAAGTCGGGACATTATCCGATGTCGGTCATCCCTATTACTTAGGATACTACTATAGCTTGAAGCTGATATCCTTCCCCGTATATTCTCTTTATATTCAGGATCAGCAAGTATTTCATCCGCATCTAGGACGACTGGTACAAATTCCTTTATAGGCGCTGTTGCCTTGACTTTTTCCTTAGGCTTGTTTACAAAAAAGACTGCATCCCCTTTTTGTATTTCGCAGTCGTTTACTACTTGGCAAACACAGGAACTTGATGATTTGCTTTTTACGACCAAACAGGCTGCATTGGTGCTGCTAAGTTTTAAGCTGTCCCCAATTGCAATGGTTTTGGTATTTTCAAATTTCACGTAAATATTGCTAGACGTCACAAAAGATACCGTACCACTAAGTATTGGGTCATTGGTTTGACCGTATACATTGCAGGTTAAGACTATAAAGACTATTATAAAATTTAATAGATGCTTCATTCATTTCAATTATTGCCGTCGGGGTGGCATTGCAGGCAGGCAGTACTTACATACTCATAATCATTATGGTCATTGTCTGTTTCTGATTGTCCATGGCAGGTAAAACAGGTAAAATCGGCATAACTAGCTGGGTTAGCGTGACATTCGACACAATCGTTCCAAGCCTCTCCCTCTCTATGTTTTCCGGTATATATCGGGAAGTATTGTCCGTCGTGATCAAACTCCGCAGGGGTCCAACCAGGGTTAGTGGTATGGCAAGCTACACAGTCTGTAGGGAAGTTTGCTGCTAAATGGTTAGGGTCATTGGTCTGGTCATAATCATCTTGGTGACAGTTTACACAATCTGGTGAAAGACCGGTATAGGAGCCATTGGTGTGGCACTGGGCGCAGTCTTGGATATCATGGCCCAACGTCAATGGGAAAAAGTCATGGTTTATGGTAGCTGGAGTCCAGCCAGGGTTAGTGGTATGACAGGTAACACAATCCGTTGAGAATCCAGAAGTTGAATGGTTTGGATCGCTGGTCTGGTCATAATCACTTTGATGTCCGGTGAAAGACCAGTATACGTACCATTGGTGTGGCACTGGGTACAGTCTTGTATATCATGGCCTAAAGTAAGTGGGAAAAAGTCATGGTTGATGTCCGCAGGTGACCAACCAGGGTTGGTGGTATGGCAAGCCACGCAATCCGTGGAGAATCCGCTTGTCTGGTGGTTTGGATCTTGTGTAGCCATATAATCATCTTGATGGCAACTGACGCATTCCGGTGATGCATCCGAATAATTCCCTGTGGTATGACATTGGGTACAGTCCTCGATATCATGTCCTAAAGTGAGTGGGAAAAAGTCATGGTTGATGTCCGCAGGTGTCCAGCCAGGGTTCGTGGTATGACAGGTAACACAATCCGTTGAGAAGCCACTGGTCTGATGGTTTGGATCTTGTGTAGCCATATAATCATCTTGATGGCAGCTCACACATTCAGGGGAAGCATCTGAATAATTGCCTGTAATATGGCATTGTGTACAATCTTGAATATCATGCCCTTCGGTTAAAGGGAAAAAGTCGTGGTTTATACTTTCTGAATCCCAGCCAAACCCTAAAGGATTATGACATTCAATGCAATCAGTAGAATATCCTGCAGTCGTGTGATTGGGATTTTGGGTACTTGCATAATCATCTTGATGACAGCTAATACATTCATTGCCAATTCTATCAAATCGCAACGAAGTTTCAGAAGTATGGCATTCGACACAGCTTAAATTACTATGCGAACCTATTAAAGGGAAGCCGTTTTCTTCATGTATTTCAGGAATATTGTCCACCAACCAGGTTTCTGAATCATGGCATTGCATACAATCATTTCCGACAGATTGGCTATGCACATCAGTATGGCAAGAAACACATTCCATAGGTGCTTGGTCAAAAACCATAGAACTATGGCATAGTTTACAATCAGTTTGTTGGTGGGTACCTTCTAATTGAAAGTCGGTCTTATCATGGTCAAATTGTATCGTTTGGTAGTTGATGCTCCAACCAGAAGGATTATGGCAACGCACACAGTCCATCTTCAACTGCTCACCATGAGGTGATTGGCCAAGCATGGGCACAACGCCTAGTAATAGAACTATTATTGTAAGTGACAGTCGATACATCTGAACTTCTGTATTTTATATATTACTTCAATTTCCCCGCTTGCATTGGCAACCTCATGGCAGGAACTACATTGGATTTTTGCATGCATCCCTTCCAACGGAAAATCGGTCAGGTCGTGATTGAATGTTTCTGGGAACCAGCTGGTTGTAACATGGCATCTTGTACAGTCGGTTACTCCATCTATTGCAAAGGTTTCGTCATGTTTATTCTCATGACAGGAAATACATTTTGTATCCAAGTTAGCGAATTTCTGGCCGGTATATCCTTTATTATCAGCTATTTCGATGAAATGACATTCCCTACAAGATACCTCAGTATGTTTTCCGTTCAAAGGCCATTTGGTTTGATTGTGGTCAAAATCGACGGTCGTCCAAGCATCATTTTCATGGCATGTTTTACAATCATCCTTGGGGTAATATTTTTCACTGATATAACCCTCGTGAATGTCTTGGTGGCAATCCACACAGGTCTCACCTAGATTTCTGAACGTCCATTTTTTATCATCCTCGCTAACGTGACATGCAAAGCAGGGGGTCGCGGTATGTGCCCCTTCTAAGGGAAACTGGTTTTTTTGATGTTGCTCTAAGGTATAAAGGCTGTAATCAAATCCGTTTTCAAGGGAATGGCATTCAACACAATCGGGAGAAACGCCATTTTCCATGAATTCTCCGCTGTGATAATCATCGTGGCAATTGTTACAGGCTGTAAAATCGATAGGGGTAGAGAATCGTTTCTCATGGCATTGTCTGCAATCGACTTCTTGGTGTTTACCTTCTAAGGGATAATCTGTAGTGGTATGATCAAAAAAGTCCATGGAACGTAATGAAAGAAAGCTGCTTTCCCTGTGGCATTTGACACATTGGTTTCCGTATTTTCCATCATGTACATCATCATGACATGTAACACAGCTGTTTTCATTAACATTGCTTCGGTCCTGAAAAACTTCCAGGGGATCAATGGATTTTGCATGGCAACTAAAACAATCTTCCGTTTTATGCTTTCCCCTTAAAGTGAAGTCGGTTAAGTCATGGTCAAAATTATCCTTTCCGACAAAATCCGAAAAAGCCGTTTCTGTATGACATTGTATACACTGGCCTTCCAATTGATTATTATGTGGGTCATCATGGCAAGAAACACAATCGTTAAATGACAAATCGGTGAATTCTTGAAAATCCTTGCCATTTCTTGTGGTCATTTGATGACATTCAAGGCAATCAACATTGGCATGTTCTCCTTTCAGTTGATAATCTGCCACATCATGGTCAAACTTGGGTGCTGGTTTAAATCCTTCCATATCATGGCAATCAACACAGGTATTGGACAAGGTTTTTTGATGATAATCATCATGACAGGACAGGCAGGTTTCATCTAACCCTAAAAAGGTGTTTTTCCTTTTTTTTATCTCTGCATCAGCAATATTTTCTGAGACGTGGCATTTTCTGCAATCTACTTCTTCGTGCTTGCCCTCAAGTTCATATCCCGTTAGGTCATGGTCAAAACTGTCCTCATCAAAACGGACCATGTCAAATTTACGGCCGTGATGATCACTATGACATTCAAAACAATCTTTTGCCTTAACCGAGGATTCCGCATGATAACCACTTTTTTTATTGATCAATGATTGAATATCGGTATGGCATTCCAAACATTTTCTATCCGAAACTTTATCACCTAAGTCGTGGCATAAGGTACAATTACTCATCCCTTCCAATTCGGCGTGGACCTCGGATAAGTCACCAGGGGATATTTGCCCATAACCAAGGGTTAGGGTCATTAATGAAAGTAATACGGTATGTTTAAAAATTTTATTCAATCCATATTATTTGTAAGATTTCATAGTATGCCCAAAGCGTTTGGAGACTTCAATCCCGGCATTTTGTAAAAAGCTAGTTGGCAGCTCACCACCTGCAAAAATATATACTAGGTCATTTTCAATCTCCATGGCTTCGTTATCTTCGGTATTGATCAATACACTTTTGTCGTTTATTGACACTAAATTTGAATTATATACGACCTCGATTGAATTACTAGCTATGGCCTCCTCAATTTTTTCCCGGTTTTTTGGTTTAAGTCTTGAAAACTTGTCTTTTCTATAAGATAGTATTACCTCATTTTCATCTATAAGGAGCAAAGCGGATTCTATGGCAGAATCGCCACCGCCGACCACGATTATTTTTTTGTTGGAAATTTGTTCAGGTTCCAATAACCGATAAGCCACTTTTTGACTTTCCTCACCTGGGACCCCTAATTTTCTTGGTGTACCTCTTCGACCTATAGATAAAAGGACCTGGTTACAAAAGTATTCTTGGCCGGTATTCGTGGTTATTTTGAAAGTTTGATCCTCGACTGGTACTATACTGTCGACTTTGGTATGTTCAATTATTTCCAAATCGTGTTCAGAGATTACTTTTTTCCATAATTGCAGTAATTCGTCTTTAGAAGTGTCATATAATTTGGCCTTTCCGTAAAGCGGCAGATCCATAGGTGCCGTCATGACAATTTTAGATCGCGGAAAAGTGTAAACGGTACCACCTAAAGAGTCTTGCTCTAAGGTAAGGGCTGATAGCCCATATTCTTTGGCGGCCAGGGTGGCTGAAATTCCTGCTGGTCCAGCCCCGATAATCACTACATCAAGCACATTTTCTTTGGATGGTTTTTTGTTTTTGGCAATGCTTTGCATAGCCTGCTGCCCTTGCTCAACACTATTTTTTATTAAGCCCATACCCCCCAATTCACCAGCAATGTACATGCCTTTAATATTGGTTTCATAATCCTCACTAACATGCGGAAGATCAACACCCCTCTTTTCAGTTCCAATCTTTAGGGAGATGGCCTCTACTGGGCAAGCGTGAAAACATGCGCCATGTCCTATACAATTTGAAGTATTTACGACCGTGGCTATGCCATCTACAATACCTAGAATATCCTTTTCCGGACAGGCAGTGATACACGCACCACTGCCAATACAGCTATTCAAATCTATAGATGGGTATAAGGAAATGGGTTCAAAAAGTCCCTCTTCTTTGGCAATAGCAACCTTTTTAACGGTTTCTATTGTTTTTTTGTTCTTTCTTCTGAGATAGAAGAATACCGTTAATCCACAAAGCAGGAACACCGTTCCATAAACGAGTAGCTCTTCCAATAAAACTTCATTCATCAGATTGTATGTTAGGTTGTATTAGTTTAAACAACTAATAATGGTTATACCCTACCTTATTAAAATATCCACTTATAGCCAAAAGCGAGAGTAACTCCGATATGAATAACAACAATGACCAGCATAATTAAGGCAAAAGGCATATGGGCGACATGCCAATATTTGAATAGTTTTTGCATTGTTTGTAATCTCGCGATTTTTTTGGATAGCGAAATTTCGTTTTTCACGGTTTTGATAATGCTTTTTCTATCCGATTTTGGTAAGTCTTTCCGATTTAAGACTTTCTTCAAATAGCTTAATTTCTTTCGATTTTCCGTAGTATTCTCTTCACTCATTAAATCAGAAATGATATCCAACGTATTTGATTCTAAATTGAATTTTTGGTGTAAAACCACGGCCAAGTCGGTTTTCATTTCCTTGAGCTCATTCATGGTCATCTGCCTACCTTCAATGGTTTTAGGGATCTGATTATAGATGAACCTACCAGCAACACCACTCAATACTACTGCGACCATACTCCAAAAAGCGACTGAAACAATACCGCCGAACTTAAACGCGGTATGGAATAAAACAAGGATAGGACCCAATGTGCAAAGGAAAATATGGAATTCCAATAAATACTTTAAACGTATCTGTTTGGCTAAAAAATTATATCGCTTTCTAGCGATGTAGACGGTAACCCCGAATAGAATCATTAACGTTCCTATGATTCCGAGACCCTGGCCATATATTCCACTTGGCTTAAACCAATTGTGTCTGGGATGATAGAATCGTTCTTCTAGGGAAGTGTTATAATAGGTAAAACCTATATAAAATAAATACACGGTCACTACCAAGGTAATTACGACCATTGCTGCAATATATGCTATGTGCACAGACTTTTTCAATACTATATTAACTGATTAATACTGAAAATGTTATATGATAAATGATTTATTCCAAAATATTGAAGGGTTGGCCTGGATTCAGGTTTTGATAAATTTCTACAAAAAGGTGCAAGTCACATGAAAATATGTATAAAGTATAGCACACAAATTACTTACCGTTTATTGTATGCTTAATAGCTTCCTTTTTGAATTCTAAAAGAATCACCTTTCTTCATTAAATTATTCTAAAAACCTTTCAATAATTGTGGCAAATGGGTCGTATATTCGGTTCTTGGTAAATATGATATAAGTCAGATTTTCTGCATTTAATATTTTATAAGTTTACCGCAAATACAATTAACATTAAAACTATGAAAATAGGTATTTTAAAAGAAACCCAAAAAGGAGAAAAGCGGGTAGCTATCACGCCAAAAATAGCTAAACAACTTGTTGATAAAGGATTTGAAGTTAGAGTTGAAGAAGATGCTGGTGCAAATTCAAGTTATAAAAACTCTGATTATAGTAAGGCAGGTGCTCCTATTCGTAGTAAAGCCGATATTTTTAGTAAAGCCGATGTTTTAATAAAAATAAATCCTTTTGATAATGAAGAAATAGAAAAATTAAAAAAAGGACAGATAATAATCGCTCAACTTTTTCATAAATCCCATCCAAATGATATGCATATGATATCAAAGAGAGGAGCAACAGCCCTTTCAATGGATGCTATGCCACGAATATCCAGAGCACAGGATATGGATGTCTTAAGTTCTCAAAGTAACTTAGCCGGTTATAAAGCAGTTATTAGAGGAGCTTATGAAATGACTAAAATTTTTCCTCTAATGATGACAGCTGCTGGGACAATCACACCTGCAAGGGTTTTAGTTTATGGTGTTGGTGTTGCCGGATTACAGGCTATTGCTACAGCGAAGCGTTTGGGAGCTATCGTTGAAGCAACTGATATTCGATTAGAAACCAAAGAACAGACGGAATCTCTGGGTGCAAAATTTATCACAGTTAATAATGAAGGAGAAGAGTCTGAAGGTGGTTATGCAAAAATTGCCTCTGAAGACTATGCAAGACGCCAGAAAGAAGCGGTAAATGAATCTCTGTTCAAGGCAGATCTTGTAATTACCACCGCCATGGTTCCGGGTAGAACATCGCCTGTATTAATTACAAAAGATCAGGTTGAGAAAATGAAAAATGGTGCAGTTATTATTGATTTAGCAGCTGCTCAAGGTGGAAATTGCGAGTTGAGTAAATTTAATAAAACAGTGATTAAAAATGGTGTGAAGATTTTTGGAACCACTATAGCTCCCGAAAGTGTATCTACAAATGCAAGTGATTTATTTGCAAAAAACATGTATAATTATTTAATGCATTTAACTGAGGGTAATGAATTTAAATGGGATTTGGATGAACAAATAACTGATGAAACTCTAATTGTATTTAATGGGGAAATTAGACAAAACGGACAAAACGAATAAATTATGACAGAATTAATAGATTTTATTAGCAATAACCTCCAAATGATTTATATCGTCATTCTAATGATATTTGTTGGAGTTGAAGTAATCGGACATGTTCCGGCAGTATTACATACTCCGTTAATGTCAGGTGCAAATGCAATACACGGGGTAGTAATTATTGGAGCCATTATAGTGATGCTGGGTGCAGATCCTGAGAATATTCTTGCATTAGCACTTGGTTTTGTAGCGGTATTACTCGGAACCTTAAACGTTGTTGGTGGATTTGTTGTAACTGACCGCATGTTAGAAATGTTTAAAAGGAAAAAATAATGGAATATATATTTAGTCTGGAATTTATTTATCTCATAGCATCAATAACGTATATTCTTGGCTTAAAAATGCTAGGACATCCCGAAACTGCACGAAAAGGTAATTTAATAGCCGCCGCAGGTATGACCTTGGCAATTTTTGGTACTATTTTTTTGTATCAGGGTGAAGTCCCAATGTTCATTTATTCACTAATTGGTATTGCTATCATTATAGGAACTATTATAGGTTGGGTAGTTGCTAAAAAAGTAGCAATGACAAAAATGCCTGAATTAGTTTCACTGTTTAATGGTATGGGAGGGGCTAGTGCCGCTCTTATTGGATTAATAGAGTTCCATCATTATGTTGGAGACACTATTTCTATAGTAACCATTTTAGCAGGAATTATAATTGGTAGTATCTCATTTTCAGGTAGTATGATTGCTTGGGGTAAACTTAATGGCACTATCACTAAACCTATTCGACTACCTAAGTACAATATATTAAACAATATAATCTTAATTATTTTAATTGCTTTTGCCGCTTTTATGGCTTATTCCGGTACTGATAGTCAACTCTATTTATATATACTCTTTTTTGGAGCTCTGGCTTATGGAATTTTATTAGTAGTACCTATTGGTGGTGCAGATATGCCCGTAGTAATATCTCTTTTAAACTCATTTACAGGATTAGCTGCTGCACTTGGAGGTTTTTTATATGGAAATATGGTAATGTTGACAGGAGGAATCTTAGTGGGCTCTGCTGGAACAATATTGACCTTTGCTATGTGTGATGCAATGAATAGATCACTTTTTAATGTAATTTTTAGTGGTTTTGGAGATACCAATATAACAGGTAATGAAGGTGGCTCTGGTAAAATACAAGGAACGGTCAAAAAAACTACAGCTAGTGATGTAGCAATATTGATGAATTATTCTCAAAGAATAATTTTTGTTCCTGGATATGGACTTGCTGTAGCACAAGCACAACATGCTATTCATGAATTAGAACAACTACTCGTTAAAAAAGGTATAGAAGTTAAATATGCCATACACCCTGTTGCCGGAAGAATGCCTGGGCATATGAATGTTTTATTAGCCGAAACAAATGTAGATTATGATAAGCTTGCAGAAATGGAAGATGTTAATCCTGAGTTTCAGAATACTGATGTTGTATTTGTCGTTGGTGCAAATGATGTCGTTAATCCTGCAGCTCACAATGACCCTTCAAGCCCTATTTATGGTATGCCCATTTTAGATGTTGAAAATGCTAAGCATGTCATAATTAATAAAAGAAGTATGAACCCGGGTTATGCTGGTATTGAAAATGAGTTATTTTTTAAGGAGAACACTAAAATGTTGTTCGGGGATGCTAAAAAAAGTATAGAAATGATTTTAAGGGAATTAAAGGATCTTTAACCCTTCGCTTTAATTATTGCCTTAATTACCACCTTATTTTTTGAATTAATCAGGATGAGAATGCTTCCTTGGCTTCCTATATGGTCTTGTGAGCAATGTGGTTGCTTTAAAAGTCTTTTTAAGTATGGCTTCGGAATACTTTTAAGAAAAATTTCTATAGATTTTGATGAAGATAAGTTACCTCATCCGGATAAAAAACGTTAGAAAAACAAACAATACCCCCCCCCTTTATTAAAAAGAGAGGTGCTATAGCTCAACAAAAAAACTAGCTCAACTATTAGTATATTGTTCAATAAAGCATAATTATTGTTGCTTTTTTATGCATAAATATTCAATAGATGTATTCGTTTGAAGCGCTATTCTTTAAGAATCATTATAATTTTAGTGTCAAAATTCCTAATATCCTTTTCAAAACACTTAAAATGCATGATTGATGTTATCAAATCTATGAAAATCACTATTATTGTTATGGTAGTAATTTATCATATAGTTGATAAATAATTGCACAAACAAATTATATAATTGGATATACTAAAGAAAATACACAGAGAAATAGTTCCATTATCGCCAGAGGATAGTTTCCTAGTGGAAGATAGGACCAAGGAATTTTTTGATTACCCTATGCATTTTCATCCTGAAATGGAGCTGAATTTTGTTCTAAATGGGAAAAATGTTCGTCGTATGGTTGGTGATAGCATCGAAATAATCGATGATATAGATTTGGTGCTTATTGGCCCCAACTTACATCACGTTTGGGAACAACATGAATGCACGAATAAAAAGATTCGGGAAGTTACGATACAGTTTCATAATGATTTGTTTAATGAGGTGTTTTTAAACAGAAGCGTAATGCGCCCTATCAAGGAAATGATTGAGCGTTCTTCCCATGGCATTTTGTTTTCAAGGGAAACTTCGATTGCATTAAAGGAAAGGATTTTAAAGGTGTCGAAAATGGGAGGAATGGATAATTTTATGGAACTCTTTTCCATGCTGCACGATTTGGCCATTTCCCGTAAGCAACGATTATTATCTACCCTTAGTGTGCAGCCGATGAATTTTGAGCATGGCAATAAAATAAAAGTGCTTTATGATTTTATTCAAAAAAATTATTCAAAGAAAATCACGCTCTCAGAAGCTGCGGAATTAGTGAATATGAGCAATGTTTCCTTTAACCGATTTATTAAAAGAAGAACAGGAAAGACTTTTGTTGATTATTTAAATGATGTTAGGATAGGCTATGCCTCAAAATTTTTAATAGAGAAAGAATTGGGTATATCTGAAATTGCTTTTATCTGTGGTTTTAATAGCATAGCCAATTTTAATAGGGTTTTTAGAAAGAATAGAAAAAGGACGCCTACCCAATATAGGAATGATTTTTCAGGGATTAAAAGGGTCTTATAAGCGAATGTATTTTTCTATATATGGAAAGGGCACTAGGGTTCTCACGGTTTAAATTAATTTTCATTTAACAATGAAATGATTTCGATAAGCGCCCTGCTATTGTGGTATGGGCATTTCCAAGGACCTACTTTATCTTCAAAAGTGTAGGGGTCACCATTTGCGTTCACCCTAAAAAACCACTCTCCGTTTTTTGCATCAATGATATTTGTTTTGGTAAACTCCCAAATTTGGCGACTACTATTAAAATACGAAATGTCTTTTGTCTTTAGCCACACATAGCATAGGCCTACCATGGCCTCGGCCTGTGGCCACCAATGTTTGTCCTTGTCTATGACTTGGTTTTCAGTATCCTTTGCATTCCAAATGCCAAAATCCATATCAATGGCCTCTGAAGTAAATGTCTTAACCACTGCAACTAACATTTCGTCTGTTTTATTGATTAAAGTGGAGTCTCCTAAGATTCGTGCGGCGTGGCATAATAACCAAGCTGCTTCAATGTCATGACCATATGAAATTTCTGTAGACATTGTTTTCCAATCCTTGGTAAAGAAAAGTTTCAAATGGTTCTGGTAATTAAAAATTCTGCCTAAAAAAAGAGTGATTAATCTCTTTAGTGCTTGTTCTACTTGGTCATCACCAGTTATTTCATAAAGTGTAGTATAGGCTTCTAGAATGTGTAAAATGGTATTTGTGGTTTTTGGGGCATTGAGATCCTTTTCACTTAATCTTTGGTCTTTTATATTTCGCCAATTTTCATTAAAAGCTTCAATATAACCGCCATATTCAGCATCGTATGCCTTTTTCTCCAACAAATTGAAAAGTTGCATCCCCCAAATCAAGGCCTTGGGATTTTTGGAGTATTTGAAGTATTCTGAGAGTGCATAAATACAAAAGGCCTGGGCATAGACTTGTTTTCTTCTATTGGTCGGTTTCCCCTTAAAGTCTACTTCCCAATAAACACCACCGCTTGTTTTGTCATCAAAATGGTCATATAAATACTCAAAGGCCCTTAAGCATTCCTTATCATATCTAGAATCCTTATAAAAATTATTGGCCCTCGAGAAAGTCCATAATATCCGGGTATTCAGTATGATTCCCTTTGGTGATTCATCAATTACATTATTAAAGTGATCAATGCGGCCAACAAAGCCGCCATGCTCAGTATCCAAGGTTTTGTTCTGCCAAAAATCTAAAATATTTTTTAATTCAATTTCCAATTCAAGGGTAAAGCAGTCCTTTTCTTTAGCAACCATAGTATAGATGTATCTTCTTTAGTAAAGGCCTTTGTTATTTTCTATTAGGCTCATAATACGCTTAACAGAACCTCTTGAAGAAAGCTTGTCTTCTGGTGTGTTCTTACAATAATCAACAAGGGTCTGGATGGTGGATTTTGCAACATGCATTCGAGTATCCGAAGAGGCATAATAGATATATACATCACCACTGTCATCGGCAATCCATCCATTGGAAAACAACACATTACCGACATCACCAATGATTTCCTTGTCATCTGGCGCCATGAAATAGCCACCTGGTTGATAAATGACATTAGTGATATCATTTAGATCTGTCATAAACATATAGAGTACATACCGTAATCCTGCAGCTGTGTTACGAACACCATGGGCCAAATGCAGCCATCCCTCGCTTGTTTTAATGGGAGAAGGTCCTTGACCGTTTTTTAATTCATAAATGGTATGGTATTCCTTTGGGTTGATTATAACCTCATTTTTAACTTTTGGTATAGACATATCATCAATATAACCTAATCCGATACCCCCTCCGGCTCCAGTTTCTATGAATCCATCCTGTGGTCTGGTATATAGGGCATATTTTCCACATACAAATTCAGGATGCAAGGTTACATTTCGTTGTTGGTTTGAAGATGAAAACAGATCAGGAAGCCGTTCCCAGTTTTTCATGTCTTTTGACCTTATGATCCCCGCATTGGCAATAGCAGAAGAAGTATCTGTAACTGGGGCGTTCGGGTCTTTTCTTTCCGTACAGAAAATGCCATAAATAAAGCCGTCTTCATGCAAGGTAAGACGCATATCGTACACATTGATATCTGGGTCGCTGGTTTGAGGTATTAAGAGAGGGGTCTCCCAAAATTTGAAATTATCGATTCCGTTTTCACTTTCGGCAAGAGCAAAAAACGATTTTCTATCTTTTCCTTCAACCCTTAATGCCAAAACGTATTTCCCTTGCCATTTAATGGCACCTGCATTAAATACCGCATTAATGCCAAGTCGTTCTAGAAGTAGGGGGTTCGATTCTTTATTTAAATCATATCTCCAATGCAGGGGAACATGCTCTGCCGTAAAAATCGGGTATTGGTATTTTGTATAAATGTTGGAGTTATGCGGAATTTCAATATTCTTCCTTTTGGTTAAACTATTATACTCTTGATATAGTTGCTCGATTGATTTTGAACTTGTCTTTTTGGTTGTAGTTTTCATTATATACAAAATAAATCGGGAAATTACGCTTCCCTTTTTTCGGTTAATTCTTTGTTTATTTTAATCATGAACTTATCATCCAATTTGTAAAAAAGGATGAATATTGATGATAGGAGTGCCCCAATGGCTGGCAAAACACTCATCATTAACCGTATTCCGGTCTTAGCCTCTTCGCTTTGCTCCAGATTTGCTTCAAAACCATAATAAGCCAAAATCCAACCAGTAAGTGCCCCTCCCAAGGTCCAACCCATTTTTTGGGACATAGAGGAGGAGGAGAATATTAATCCTGTAGCCCTTCGGCCGGTTTTCCATTCCGAGTAATCGGCAATATCCGCGTACATTGACCATAACAACGGAAAAATGATACCTGCACAAATGCTGATCAAAAATTGGAAAATGAAAATGGGAATCAAATCATCTGCCTTGAAAAAATAGAATAGTATACTTAGTATGGTCGCAAATACCATAGCCAGAAAAAAAGTTCTTTTTTTACCAATAAGGTCAGATACCGGTTTTGCCAGGACGACCCCTATAATATTTGCTGCTTGCCCAAGGACCAGATACAACGTACTATATGTAATTGGAACGTTAAGCATTGGAAATTGAAATGCATCTTTTGTATCAAAATAATACTTAAAGTAATAGATCGTAGATCCATCGCGGATAGAATTGAAAATCAAGGTGCTTATCCCCGCACCTAAAAGAATGAACCACGGCGCATTTTTAGCCAAATTTCTAAGATCTGACTTTAATGATGTTTTTTGTTCCTTAGGCGGTTGAATTCTCTCGCGCGTAAAATAAAAGGTACCATAGAAGAATATTGCGGCAATTATCGCATAAATGGTCATGGTCTGCTGCCATCCTTTTTGGGGATTTAAAACTCCTTCATCATTACCCAAAAAACCTACTAAGGGTTCAGCCGTAGCAAGCACCAAAATACTACCTGCAAATGCAAATATGAACCTGAATGAAGCCAATGAGGTGCGGTCCTTCAAATTGGAGGTCATTACACCAAGTAGCGAAGCATAAGGTACATTCACGGCGGTATAAGCAATCATCATTAGGCAGTAGGTTACATAGGCATAAATGATTTTTGAGGAAACGGGTAGATCTGGGGTGGTAAATGTAAGCACTCCGAATATGGCAAAGGGTAGGGCCATCCAAAGTAAATAAGGTCTGAACTTCCCCCATTTAGTGTTTGTCCTATCTGCTAAAATCCCCATTATTGGATCATTGAGACCGTCAAAGATCCTGGTTACCAAAAACATGGTTCCTACAACGGCTGCAGAAATTCCAAAAACATCAGTATAGAAAAACAAAAGGTATACACTGAACATTTTCCAGAACATCGATGAGGCAAAATCACCAAAACCATATCCAATTTTTTCCTTTAACTTGAGTTTTTCCATGGTATCCTCTTTTGTTTATTGGTTCTGAAAATCAGCTATTTTATCTTACTTATTTTTTTAAGAAAAAGCACATTGGGTAAAGCATGGAATTCCATAAAATCCGAACTGCTTTTTTGACCTTTAAATGGAGCGAAAAAATGATTGGGCCAAGCATTTCTCCAAAAAAGTGCCCATGATATTCCTTTGTCAGCAACATTTTTATTCAATACCTCCGTCCACCAGTTGTCAACAGTAACCATGTTCAGACCACCTTCTGTCATGGCATATGGTTTGTTTTTTTGCTTCCCGATTTTTGACAATAGGTTCAAATTATTGTCTAATAATTCAATATACTCCTCTGTGGTCTTTTTGTGGTAAAGGTCCATTCCAAGTATATCTACATACTCATCACCGGGATAATATCTTAAATATTCTTCCTCACTTGTAACAGCGTCGGTAGAATAGCAGTACAAAAGATTGTGAACATCGTATGTAGCGGTGAATAATTCAAATGTTTCTTTCCAGAGAAGTTTAAATTCCTCAGGGGTACAATTACCATGTCCCCACCAAAACCAAGAGCCATTCATTTCATGATAGGGCCTAAATACAATAGGAATATGCTTCCCCGATTTGGTCTTGAGTTCGTTTAGAAAATCTGCTACTTTGGAGAGCCAAGCCCTGTATTTCGGATTTAATGAGCCGCCCTCTAATACTTGTGAAACCGCAGATGAGGGGTCCCACGCTGATTTTTTGGTTACCGGATTATCGGGATGCCAGCTAAGCGTGATAATCCCACCATCTTTATAGGCCTTTTTTATGAGCTTGCCCATGAGATTAAAATTAACAGTATCCAAGTTTTGACTATGACCTAGTTCAAGATGTCCCAGTTCAAATCCGTATACTGCGGGAAAGTCTCCTAAAACTTCATTGACATCGCTTTTATAGATGTCACCTTCATTCTTCCACCCTAATCCATATGCGGTGGCATCTTGATGGCCAAAAGCATAACCTGTTTTAGGTATTTCCTTGATTCTTAACATCAGGTGTTTAGCAGATACATTGGCTTTTTTATCGGCTAATTCTAGCTGTATGGATTTCTTCATCAGGGTTGTTTTACAGGATAGGAAAGTTGAACCTAAAACAATAATAACGATATATTTTAATAGAATTCTGTCCATATTCTACTTATAAAAAGGGTAATCGACTTTTAACTGAAGGCTATTTTCAAATACTTATAAAAGAATGAACTGTGATAATTGTATAGGTTTGCAATCGACTATTTACATTGCATTAAAATTAATAGTAATCCTAGGATTTATTAAATACTATTCTGTCATTTTATAGAAGAATAAATGCATTGGCAATAGCTATTCTTCAATAAATTTCACGCAGTATATGCTTTTGAGTTTAAGTGGTTTCCTTAGGTGTTTCATAAGGATTCGATCTTTAGAGGAGTATGTTGAACCAAAAGTTTGCGTTTATTTTGTCAAATTATTATCGTTTTATATCAAATCTAGAAAGAACTAAATCGGAATGTCAAAAAAAAGCAGATATGAAATATTAAATTTTTAACTTGGGGCATTAGCTAAAAACTATTTATGCAAATAAAAGAATCATCAGAATTATACGACGTCATTATAGTAGGCTCAGGTGCAGGAGGTGGTATGGCAACTAAGCAACTGGCAGATGCAGGTTTAAATGTTGCAGTAGTTGAGGCCGGGCCTTTCTTTGACCCTGCTAATCCTGAACAAATGACCCAATTTAAATGGCCTTATGAATCGCCAAGAAGAGGTGCTGCTACAACACGTGATTTTGGTGAATGGGATATGGCCTATGGCGGATGGGAAATCGAAGGAGAGCCCTACACCCGTGCTGAGGGCACAAAATTCGATTGGTTCAGGTCACACATGCTTGGCGGTAGAACCAACCACTGGGGGCGCATTTCGCTCCGCTTCGGGCCAAAGGACTTTAAACACAAAGATGTGGATGGTCACGGAGATAATTGGCCGATTAGTTATGAAGATGTAAAACCTTATTACGATAAAGTTGATAAATTAATCGGTGTTTTTGGCACCAATGAAGGCTTACCCAATGACCCGGATGGTTTTTTTCTTCCTCCACCAAAACCAAGATTACACGAACTTTTTTATATCAATGGCGCTAAGAAATCTGGCATTCCGGTTATTCCAAGTAGAATGTCGATGTTGACCAAAAAAATAAACGATGATCGAGGTGTCTGTTTCTATTGTGGTCAATGTGGACGTTCTTGTTCGGTTTATGCCGATTTTTCATCAGGGAGTTGTTTGATATTTCCGGCCCAAAAAAGCGGTGGTCGCGTAAAGATCTTTGTAAACTCAGTAGTTCGTGAGGTTACCACCAATGAAGAAGGTAAGGCTACGGGTGTTTCATATATCAGTAAAGATGACCGTAAGGAATATAAATTAAAGGCCAAGGTTGTTGTTTTAGCGGCTTCGGCCTGTAGTTCGGCTAGAATATTATTGAATTCCAAGAGCAAGCAGCATCCCAATGGTTTAGGTAACAGTAGTGATCATGTGGGTAAATATTTGCATGATTCAACAGGAGCAAGTAGGGCCGGTTTTATTCCGGGCTTAATGAACCGCAAGACTTCGTATAATGAGGATGGAGTAGGTGGCATGCATGTGTATTCACCTTGGTGGGGAGACAATTCAAAACTGGACTTTCCTAGAGGCTACCATATTGAAGTTTGGGGAGGTATGGGAATGCCCAACTATGGCTTTGGTTATGACCCCAATGAGTTCAATAAATTCTTTGGAGTAAAAGTTGGCGGTTATGGTGATTCTTTGCGGGATGATGTTAAAAAATACTATGGATCTGTGCTTGGCTTTGGTGGCAGGGGAGAGGCAATTGCGAGAAAGGATAATTATTGCGAAATAGACCCTACTACCCTTGATCAGTTTGGTATTCCAGTTTTAAAATTCAATTACAGATGGTCAGATTTTGAAATCAACCAGGCGAAACATATGCAGGAAACCTTTGAAGAGCTCTTGCATAATATGGGAGGGGAGCCGTTGGGCGAAAAGCTAGGAAAAGAAAGTGATTATGGCCTATTGGCTCCAGGTAGGATTATCCATGAGGTTGGTACGACAAGAATGGGCGATGACCGCAAGACTTCGGTTACCAATAAGTATCAACAATTACATGATGTTGATAATGTTTTTATTGTTGATGCAGGGCCATTTGTATCCCAAGCCGATAAAAACTGTACCTGGACCATCTTAGCACTCTCTTGGAGAGCTTCTGATTATATCATTGAACAATTGAAACAGCAAAACATCTAGTATTGTGTTAAGCCTGTTGTGTGGGTTAAGTCACAGAGTTTTTTTGTCAGGTCAAGGCAAAAAATTAGTGCATAGCCTTAGCTACGGAATCATTTTTTAACGCAGAACTGGTGAAAAAGAACAAGACTTGGGCCGACTAAAACTGGCTTAAAATAATACTAATAGAGGATGGATAGACGGAAAAGTATACAAACAATTATTCTAGGAGCGGGAGCCGGGGCTACTGGTTTGGTATTCAATAGTTGTAATACAGAAGGAGAGACAACCGTTGAACAAAATATTGTGACAGGAGCGGGAAAATTCTTTGGAAGAACACCGGAGGAATTGGAGCTGATTGAAAAATTGGATGCAGAGCAATTATTCAATGCCCATGAGATGGAAACTATTGCAATTTTGAGCACGGTAATACTTCCTCCAAAAGAACCTCACGGAGGTCCCATTGAAGCCGAGGTTCCTGAATTTATCGAATTTATTGGCAAGGATTTTCCAGAAATGCAGATGACACTTCTCGGAGGACTTATGTGGCTAGATCACAAATGTAATACTGAGTTTGAAGTGGAGTTTAAATCTGCCTCTTTAGAGCAGCAAAAAATGATTTTGGATACCATTGCCTATCATGATGTCGAAGTGCCTTTGGAGAAACAACCCTTGGAAATCCAGTTTTTTCATATGATGAGAGGACTAACGGTTACCGGTTATTATACGTCAAAAGTTGGGATTACTGATTTGGGTTATAAAGGCAATATGCCCAATGTTTGGGATGGCGTACCTGAAGATGTATTAGAGCAGCATGGTGTTTCCTACGATCCCGAATGGATCGCGAAGTGTGTAGACCAAAGTAAAAGGGGAATCATCGCCGAATGGGATGATGAAGGAAACCTATTGACTTAATTAAGGAAGTTTTATTATAATGAAAATATTAAAAAAGATAGTAGGAATCGTTGTTGCCCTAATAGTATTTCAATCAAGCTTACAACAAATGAGTGCCCAGGAATTTGGAATTCAACTGTACAGCCTTCGTAACCAATTCAAGAAAGATGAACCTGGCTCCTTAAAAACCATAAGCGATTGGGGTTTGACCAACTTAGAAGGAGGTGATACTTACGGGCTTTCTTTCGATGAGTTTGATGCGTTATTGAACCAATATAATTTAGATGTCGTTAGCGTTGGGGCTTCTTATGACGATCTAAGGGATAATCCAGAAAAGGTTTTGGCGAGTGCCAAACAATTCAGCGCCAAATATGTGATGTGTGCTTGGATTCCCCATAATGGAAACAATTTTGATATAGATAAAGTCAAAGAGGCTGTTGAGGTATTCAATAGTTCTGGAAAACTTTTAAAGGAAGAAGGAATAACCTTGGCTTACCACGCCCATGGATATGAGTTTAGGCCTTATAAAGAGGGAACTTTGTTCGATTATATGGCTGAGAATGCCAATAATTTTGCATTTGAGATGGATGTATATTGGGTACAACATGGCGGAGCTGACCCAATGACCTTGCTTAATAAATATCCTGACAAATTTGTGTTATTCCACCTAAAGGATATGGAAAAAGGAGTTGTTGGCAATAATACAGGGCATGAAGATGTTGAGACCAATGTGGTTTTAGGAACAGGACAAGTAGATATTGAAGAAATAGTCAAAAGAGGAATGGAACTTGGTGTTGAATACTTGTTCATCGAAGATGAATGCTCTCGAGTGGTAGAACAGGTGCCTCAAAGCCTTGAATTCCTAAATGGAATAAAATGATTTACGCCCTCCGTTTAATTAGATATGCATCCCTTTACTTAATTCTTATAGGCATTGGGGCATGTAATACTAAGACGAATACCAAAATTGAAAAAGTACCGCCAAATATAATTTGGCTGGTCGCTGAAGATCAATCCCCGGATTTCTTTCCTATGTATGGTGATAGTACCATTTCATTGCCAAGCTTAGCGACTTTAGCAACGGATGGTATCGTTTTCGACAATGCCTTTTCACCTGTACCCGTTTGTGCCCCGGCAAGAAGTGCTTTGATTACGGGAATGTATCCGACGACTTTGGGAACCCACAATATGCGTACGCATAAGGCTTGGGCGAATGAAAATGAGCCATCAATAGAAATCCCGAGTTATTCCCCTATAGTTCCTGACGGAGTGAAAATGTTCACAGAGTATCTTCGAAAGCAAGGATACTATTGTATTAATGGTCCAAAGGAGGATTATAATTTTGCAAAGACCCAAGCCGCTTGGGATGAAAGTAGTAAGGAAAGGCATTGGAGAAAAAGAAAAGGGAATCAACCTTTTTTCGCTGTTTTTAATTTTAATGTTTGCCACGAGTCCCAAATCTGGAAGCGGAGTAAGGACAGCTTATATGTTGATCCAGAATTAGTTCCTGTGCCCCCATATTTTCCCGACAGCAAGATAGTACGACATGACCTTGCGGTTAATTACAGTAACCTAAAGCGCTTGGACGATCAAATTGCAGAGGTAATAGCTCAATTGAAAGAAGATGGACTTTATGAAAATAGTATCATATTTTTTTATGGGGATCATGGCGGACCTTTTCCTCGTCATAAACGGGCATTATACGATACCGGAATCAAAGTGCCCTTGGTTGTGAAATTCCCTGAGAATCAAAAAGCAGGAAGTCGGGATGATAGATTGATCAGCTTTATTGATTTTGCCCCAACCGTGCTTTCCATGGCGGGAATTGAGCCACCTAAGGTAATGCAGGGCAAAGCTCAATTTGGTGAATTTGAAACTCCTAAAAAGTCAGCATACACATTTCATTCCTCCGACCGTTTTGATGAACTATATGACCGGTTGCGTGCGGTACGCTCCACACGTTATAAATATATCAAAAGCTTTAACACGGATATTAGTCATGCCATGCCTGTAGCCTATCGAGAGCAAATGCCTATGATGCAGGAGCTGCGTAAATTATATGCTGCTGGTAAGTTAAATAATGAACAAGCCGTTTGGTTACATCCAACTAAACCCGAAGAAGAGTTATATGATTTGGAGAATGATCCTTATGAGTTGGAGAATTTAGCAGATAGACCTAATTTAAGAGATACTTTATTGCATTATCGAACTGTACTAAATACTTGGGTCAAAGAAACCAACGACCTTGGCCAATATCCTGAAGTAGATCTAATTACACAATGGTTCCCTGAAGGTAGGCAGCCTAAATTACCCCCTTTGGAAATGGAAGAAAATAAATCAGGAATCCGGCTTATTTCAAGAAAAGCGGATGCCACGATACTCTTGAAACATCCAAAGGATACTGTATGGAGCATATATGATCTTCCATTGCCATTAGGTACTTCATTTGAAGCAAAGGCCGAACGTATTGGTTATTTGAATAGTGATATTCTAATGAACAATTAGCGCTAAAATATATGAATCAAAGGGTTTATTGCAATCCCAAAATTCAATTTTCAATGGTGGTAATGTCCCCTCAAGGGGACAATATTTAAGGCCTATTTTAGGCGTTTGAACATCAATAATCGTATATCGGCAGCCTGCTTTCCTTTGATATCAAGAACTTTTAATGTGAATTGACCTTTTCTTTTATTTTCTCAGAACAAGAAAATCCAATCAATGCTAAATAAAGTAGCACAACTATTCTCATATTAATCCTCTTTTATGGCCAAGCCTACCATGGAATCCGCGGTTCCATAATATAAAAACCATTTATCTTTAAAATAGACCAATCCCTCGATAAAAGTTGTTCCCGCTTTATATTGACCTGTTATTTCATGCGGCAAATCGGGACAAATAAAAGGGGTTTCCAATCGGGCCAAAACCTTTGTCGGTTCATTCTTGTCAAAAAGAACCTGTCCACCACAATAGGTACCTTCAGCAACTTTTGTTGTTGCTCCTTCACCACTTAAATTTTTTCCATTATAAAGTAATAAGATCCCATTTTCCGTATAAAGTGCTGGAGGGCCAGGTTCTGTCAAATGACTATCGAATTCATTTAAAGACGGTTTGAATACATGCATGAGTTCTCCGTTTTGTTCTATCACAGGTTCCCAATCAATGCAGTCAACAGACATTGCCAAATTCACAAATAGCTCACCCCAATACATAAGGTATTTGCCATTTATCTTTTTTGCTATCAATCTTCCATTAACCAGTTCGGTAACAATAGAGCCAGATTTGCTCCAAATATCCAAGAATTTACCTTCATGGGCATTTTCAAATACAGGGCCATGTTTGGTCCAGTTCTTTAGGTCTTTTGATGTAGCACTTGATAGGCGGGCTATATCTTTATTCCAGCTTGTATAAACCATTATGTAGGTGCCTTCTGGAGTTTCTACAATTCTGGGATCTTCTATGCCCCCTGGTTGGTCCCATTTGCTGAATGCATCATTGTCCGGATAGATGACCGGTTCTGGAAATTTGGTGAAATTTATGCCATCGGTACTGTAAGCAAGACCTATTCGTGAAGTCCTTCCCCCTAAAATAGCAGCAGGATTATCCTCGGCACGAAAAAGCATAAAAACCGTATCGTTCCTAACAATGGCGCCCGGATTGAAAACATCGGCCTTTTGCCATTGTACAGCTTTTTTTGTTATTGGGTCTATAAAGGAATAGCTAGAATCGGCTACCATTATTGGGTTGATTTCGGTTTTATTAAATCCGAGCATCCACTTCTCTTTTGGTGCGTCATTCTTTGATGCAGTTGTTGATTTTTCTTGTTTACACGATAATATGCTTATTGTGGCAACAATTAGAAATAGAGCTCTTAAATTCATGATATTTTCATTTAAATTCGGTGACTTTGGTTATTAACGAAACAAAGAAATATATGTATCTTGAGCTTTCGTTATATGATCTTTTAAAGATAAGGGAATCAACGTATCAACATGAAGAATGGGTAGATTTATTTTATTTTGCAGTTTGATTTTAATTATAGGATGCAAAGAGATTGAGACTAAAAAAAATACGGAATCATCCATAAGTGTTAAGACCGATGATACTGTCAAAATTGAAAGGGTCCTAAAGAAGAAATTCAAAACATTTGAGGGTTTAGCTGATTCTACTTTTGTTCGACTCGCTGACTTCAGTGATGGTTTTGCCTATGATATGCGATATGCTACTAAAAACAATTTCCTAAAAGAACAGGTATATGAGTGCGCAGAATGCTATAGTCGTGTGAAGACAGCGAAGGCCCTAATGGAGGCGAATAAGGAATTTGAAAAGAAGGGTGTTAAGATTAAATTCTTCGATTGCTACCGACCAAATTCCGTGCAATATAAAATGTGGGAAATTGTCCCGAACCCACAATATGTTGCAAATCCTGTTAAGGGCTCAATACACAATAAAGGAGGTGCGGTTGATATAACCTTGGTCACCTTAGAGGATGAGGAATTGAATATGGGCACTGATTTTGATTATTTTGGTAAACGAGCTTATCATGACAATCTTGATTTGCCCCAAGAAGTTTTGGATAATAGAAAGCTACTCAAAGAAACCATGGAAAGACATGGGTTTTGGTCCATACGAACAGAATGGTGGCATTATAACCTCTCAGCTGCTTCAAACGATAAGGTAGCAGATTTTAAATGGAATTGCCAATAGGAAATCACATATACCATGAAACCAATTTTTACAATAGTATTAATATTCGCAACCCCTATTATTATGGCGCAAAATGTTGTTCTTTCTTTATGGCCGGAAGGGAAGATACCAAACCGAATTGAAACTAACGAAAGAGAAGTTCACGAGATAGAAGGAATTCTTAGAATTAGTAAAGTGCAAGAACCAACAATTGAAGTCTATCTTCCTTCAAAATCAAATGCTACAGGCAAAGCAATGCTTATTTTTCCTGGTGGAGGTTATGGTATTTTGGCTTATGATTGGGAGGGTACGGATATTGCAAAATTCTTGAATGGAAAAGGGGTAGCAGGTATCGTAGTAAAGTATCGGTTACCTTCATCAGCAAGTCAAACAGATAAACATCTTGTGCCCTTAATTGACGCCCAACGTGCCATACGATTAGTTCGAAGTAAGGCAGTGGAGTGGAATATCAACAAAGATGAAATTGGGATTATCGGATTTTCAGCAGGTGGTCATTTGGCAAGTACTTTGGGGACACATTTCAATGAAAAAGTTTATGAGCCAATTGATGGTATTGATTATCATAGTGCACGACCTGATTTTATGGCGCTTGGTTATCCTGTTATTTCTTTTGGGGAGTTGACCCATGGTGGTTCAAAAACGAATTTGATAGGGGAGAATCCTAAAGCGGAAAGTGTGATTCATTTTTCTAATGAAAAACAAGTAACAGAAAATACTCCTCCTACCTTTTTATTCCATGCGACTGATGATAAAGCCGTACCTGTTGAAAATAGTCTTTTATTCTTTCAAGCGCTAAAAGATAAAAATGTTTCTGCAACCATGCATATCTACCCAAGGGGCGGACATGGTTTTTCATTGGCTAGGGACAATGTGCATTTAAGAACTTGGACAGAACGGCTATTTGAGTGGATGGAAGCCTTGGAATAATTCAGAGTTTTTTTCTTTACTAAATAGAAGTAAATCTCTTTATCTTTTATATTTTTGCAATCCAATTTCGGGATGTAGCCCCTCGGCTAAGCTCGGGACAGGCTCCGTCCGATACCAGGACTGCTTATAATGGGGTACTAATGGAGTTTGTAGTTTGATTTAAGGAATTTTCAGCGAAAGCTGTATTTTCGGGATGTAGCGCAGTCCGGTAGCGTACTTGGCTGGGGGTCAAGTGGTCGCAGGTTCAAATCCTGTCATCCCGACAAGCAGAAAGCCTGGAAATCAATAGATTTTCAGGCTTTATATTTCCAGCGAAAAATGTAATTAGGATTATCCAAATCCTAAGAGTTTGCACGTATTTTTTAGATACAAAATGTAAGAAGGCGCTAGTCTTTACTTTTTCATCTACCTACGGACAGGCTTTTTTACCAGAGGGTTTTGCTATAATTAATACAGTCCCATAAAATATTAATTAACTTTAGAGAACTGGACTAGGGCTTTTATAGGAGGTATTGTTGTATACAGTTTTTAGTCTTGGTAAGCTCCAGAGGAATATGTTAGTTCATAACTGTGAGTGTAAATCTCGAATACTATTCCGAAAGGATCCTCTACATAAACCATTTTATAAGGTTTTTCGTTCGGATAATATT
>RCMY010001011.1_pt1 | contig 26789 bp, 20 predicted proteins | sample 2041341 | NCBI WGS metagenome assembly RCMY01 (sample SAMN09708234, study PRJNA481090) | Marine sediment metagenome, whole genome shotgun sequencing project.
CACGAGCAGCGCCTGAACGAGATATTTGCCGCGATCGGCGCATGGGATGGCACGGCCGAGGATTCGGTCGACCCCAAGAAGAACCCCCAGCTGAAGGACGCGATCCGCAGCGCCAAGAAATCCGCGATCCCCGAAACCTACATCAAGCGCGTGTTGGACTATGCCAAGCAGGGCTACGAGAGCATCGAATTCCCGACCTACGACACCGATTGGGATTCTGAGGCCTATGCGTCCGTCTCGGGTCAGAACTCCAACAACTCGATCCGCGTCACCGATGCCTTTCTCAAGGCGGTCAAGGACGATGCCAACTGGGCGCTGCTGAACCGCACCGATGGCTCGGTCGCCAAGACCATCAAGGCGCGCGATCTGTGGGAAGATGTCGGTCACGCCGCATGGGCCTGCGCCGATCCGGGCATCCAGTATCACGACACCGTCAACGCGTGGCATACCTGCCCCGAAGATGGTGAGATCCGCGGCTCCAACCCCTGCTCGGAATACATGTTTCTAGACGATACCGCCTGCAACCTCGCCTCGATGAACCTGCTGAAATTCTACGACGATGGCCGCTTTGACGCCGAAGCCTATATGCACGCCTCGCGCCTGTGGACCGTGACGCTGGAAATCAGCGTGATGATGGCGCAATTCCCCAGCAAAGAGATCGCGCAGCGCAGCTTTGAGTTCCGCACTTTGGGGCTGGGATACGCCAATATCGGTGGGCTGCTGATGAATATGGGCCACGGCTATGACAGCGACGAAGGCCGCGCCTTGTGCGGCGCGCTGAGTGCGATCATGACCGGCGTCGCTTATGCCACCTCCGCCGAAATGGCGAGCGAGCTGGGGGCATTCGCGGGCTACGAGCGTAACGCCGAGCATATGCTGCGTGTCATCCGCAACCATCGCAATGCCGCCCACGGCGCGTCCGGCGGCTATGAAGCGCTGGCGGTGAAACCAGTCCCGCTGGACGCGGCGAACTGCCCCGACAGCCGTCTGGTCGAGCTGGCAATGTCCAGCTGGGACGAGGCGCTGCGCCTCGGTGAAAAGCATGGTTACCGCAACGCGCAATCGACCGTCATCGCGCCCACCGGCACGATCGGCCTGGTCATGGATTGCGACACCACGGGGATCGAGCCCGACTTTGCGCTGGTCAAATTCAAGAAGCTGGCGGGCGGTGGCTATTTCAAGATCATCAACCAATCCGTGCCCGCCGCTTTGGAAATGCAAGGGTACGGCAGCGCGCAGATCGAGGAAATCATCAGCTACGCTGTCGGTCACGGCACCATCGGCAACGCGCCGGGGATCAACCATACCTCGCTGATCAGCCACGGCTTTGGCCCCAATGAGCTGGCCAAGATCGACGCCGCCCTTGGCAGTGCCTTCGACATCCGCTTCGTATTCAATCAGTGGACGCTGGGCCCCGAGTTCTGCACTAACGTGCTGGGCATCCCTGCAGCCAAGCTGAACGATCCGGCCTTCGATCTGTTGGCACATCTGGGCTACAGCCGCGCCGATGTCGACGCGGCGAACGACCATGTCTGCGGCACCATGACATTGGAAGGCGCGCCGCATCTGAAGGTCGAGCATTACCACATATTCGACTGCGCCAACCCCTGCGGCAAGAAGGGCAAGCGTTACCTCAGCGTCAACAGCCACATCACCATGATGGCTGCCGCACAAAGCTTCATCTCGGGCGCGATATCCAAGACGATCAACATGGCCAACGACGCCACGATCGAGGATTGCCAGAAGGCGTATGAGCTAAGCTGGTCGCTGGGCGTCAAGGCCAACGCGCTTTACCGTGACGGCTCCAAACTCAGCCAGCCGCTGGCATCGGCGCTGGTCGAGGATGACGACGAGGCCGCCGAGGTGCTGGAATCGGGCAGCAACCACGAAAAGGCGGTCGTGCTGGCCGAAAAGATTGTCGAAAAGATCGTCATCAAAGAGGTCAACAAGTTCCAGCGCGACAAGATGCCGGAGCGCCGCAAGGGCTATACCCAGAAGGCGATCATCGGCGGTCACAAGGTGTATCTGCGCACCGGCGAATATGCCGACGGCCAGCTGGGTGAGATCTTCATCGACATGCACAAGGAAGGCGCAGGCTTTCGCGCGATGATGAACAACTTTGCCATCGCCGTCAGCGTGGGCCTCCAATACGGCGTGCCGCTGGAGGAGTTCGTCGACGCCTTCACTTTCACCAAGTTCGAGCCGTCGGGCATGGTGCAAGGCAATGACAGCATCAAGAACGCAACCTCGATCCTCGACTACATCTTCCGCGAACTCGCGGTATCCTATCTGGACCGCACCGATCTGGCGCATGTGAAACCCGAGGGCCACAGCTTTGACGATCTGGGCCGTGGCGAAGAAGACGGCGTGCGCAACATCAGCGAGATGAGCGAGGCTGCCGCCACCAGATCGCTCGCGGTGCTGAAGCAGATCAGCTCGACCGGGTATCTGCGCAAGCGCCTGCCGCAGGAGCTGTATGTGCTCAACGGCGGCCAGATGCCCAGCCAGATGACAGCCCAAGGCGGCGCCGATCCGGTAGCAAACCTGCAAACGCTTGTGCCCGAGACGACAAGCACGGCAACACTGGTTTCGTCAAAGACCACCGTTGTGTCCGGCGCGGTGGCTATGGATGCCCGCACCAAGGCGCGTATGCAGGGCTATGAGGGCGAAGCTTGTAACGACTGCGGCAACTACACGCTGGTCCGTAATGGCACCTGCATGAAGTGCAACACCTGCGGCGCGACATCTGGCTGTAGCTGAGGAATTGAGGGTTGGTGTCGGTAGGGGCAAAGTAGCTCCCAAATCGGGCAAAGATCGTCCCGGCTGGGTGCAAAGATCGTCCCGGCGTAAGTCTTCAAGTTAAGTGCCAGAAGCCGTAATTTAGTTCGAATTTTATAATTCGGTTACGACGGCCTCAATGAAATAACGGTTCCGCGCGCTCGGCGCGCGGTCCCTTCCACCTAAAGCCCAGAGAGATTCATTACGAAATTTTCGCTTCAGCTGGCCCGGGCAGGGTGTTTCAACCTTGAGCCCGTCCTGACCTCACAGGATGGCAAGGAGTTCATTTAAGAGCGCGACGCGTTGGTGATTCTGGAAGGGCAAGGGCGTATCGGGCAGCGAGCGACGACGCATAGCGGTAGATGCAGTTTAACGGGCCATCTCAGGATGAGAACGTAAAAGACGGGGGCGAAGGGCGGATTCCTGTCATTCGCTGCAGGCGCGAGGGGAACCCCGGTCCACTTCGGAAGCGGACATTCAGTCGGGAAGCCAAGTCGGCATCTGCCCGATCGAAATGAAGGGCGGGAAGCGCATCTTCCCAGCTCGTGTGTTCCGACGGTCAGGTGGCGAAAAAACGGCCAACTTTCTACTTTATAAAGCCCTTACACAATTCGCTGGATGCAGGCATCGGCTACAAATACTTGACTTCGGCTACTTCATCCGCGTTCTTCGCGGTACAAGTATGCTCCGCTTAAATTTGACTTGAGTGGGATGTGCCCTGCGAATGTCTACGGCAAGTTACCGCCGGTCGTCGGCGGTACTGCTCATCGTTCGTGCGAATGGTACTCCTTCGGAGAATGAACGGCGTGGCAATTGCTTTCGTGCATAATGATATTGAGTGAGCGCTGGCGCTATGACAAGGACCTTCCTGCACAGTTTCGATCCGCCAGCATCCAGCCCTGTGACTGGTGCAACCGTCGACCTGGATATCTCGGAGATCGAAGACGCAGGAATTCGGGAAGTGTTGCAGACGCCAGGGGCTGCATATGGCGCGTGGTCTGGTCTTGTCCCGGTTACGTTCCGGTCTCTTTAGAGCAATGCTTGCTATGAAGAGACCGGAACGTAACCGTGGCAAGACCACTCCTAGACGGCCGGAGCCAGGCTGCAGAGGTGATGTCGAGCCAGGCCGGGCTCTCGGCGCCGAGGCCCATCCGGGTGTCGATGCTGAACGTGGATTTTGTCGCACGAGCGAGATCAGCGAGCGCGTTCCCGCCCGCTTCAGAGCGCATGTGCCGCCAGATGGGCGTGAAATCAGTCAAATATCGAGGTGTCCTATAGTCAGCAAGTGGGGCGTCTAATCCTTGAAGGGGTTGCCTTGCAGGTAGCTTGCGTAAGGGGCTTGCACCAGCCAGCCTGCATCCACGGGCAGCGTCACGCCGGTGATAGCTGCGGCCCGATCTGAGCAAAGGAATTCCGCTGCGTCGGCCACGTCGCTTGGCTCGACAAAGCGGCGCAGGGCGGTCGTTGCCTTGATCGCGTCGGGGTTTCTTTCGCCTGCGGCGATCTTGGCCTTGAGCCCGTCAGACATCGTATAACCCGGCGCGACGGCATTGACGCGGATGCCGTGGGGGCCAAGCTCGGCGGCGAGGATTTGGGTCAGGGCCAGAACCGCGTGCTTGCCGGGGGTGTAGGCAGGTAGCGACAGCGGCGCGAAGCTGGCGAGTGAGCCGATATTGACGATTGCCCCGCGCCTTTCGGCGCGCATCATGCGCCCGACGTTCTGGCAAGCCACCAACGTGCCACGGTAATTGGTCTTCCACAGCGCCTCGTCCTCGTCCAGATTCTGATCGAGGACGCGCGTGCCGCTTTGCAGGATGCCGCCGCTGTTGACCAGAATATGCGGTGGACCAAAGGCGGTTTGTGACTGCTCCGCCAGCGCCGCAACAGAGGCCGGATCTGCCAGGTCGGTCACGATGAACCGCGCATCGCCGCCCGCCTCGATGCAGGCCCGTGCCACCTCTTCTCCGCGCTCAGCATTGCGGCCCGAGATTGTGACAGCGGCGCCGCTCGCTGCAAAGCGCAATGCGATGGCGCGTCCGATGCCTGACGTGGCGCCGGTAACGATGACGGATTGCCGCGCGCTCATCGTTTTGGTCCGTTCAGTACATTGAGGCATTCGCTCATTGCCTTCATCTGGCAGTCCATCATCGGCTGACCGTATTGCACCCGGCAGCCCAGCTCTTTTGCATAGCGCAAAAGGGGCGTTTCGACCGGGTCCATGATGATATCGACGACGATCATGTCCGACTTCAAGCGGCTGACCTCGAGGGGCAGCGGATCATCCGCGTGCAGCCCCATCGGCGTTGCGTTGATGACAAGGTCGTGGCCTTCAGGATCGGGCGCTCCGGCGTGCAGTGCGCAATCTGGAAAGGTTTGCACCACCAGCCGGGCAAGCTCCTCGGCGCGGCTTTTGTTTGTATCGCTGATGGTGACAGCGGCGACGCCCGCTTCGGCAAGGCAATAGGCCAACGATGCTCCGGCTCCGCCTGCGCCAACCTGCAACACGCGGCGTCCCGCCACGTCAATGCCCGCCTCCGCCAATCCATCCATGAAACCGACACCGTCGAAATTGTCCGCGTGCCATTGGCCGTCCGGCCCGCGTACCACGGTATTGGCGGCACCGACCCGCGCGGCGCGTGGATGGGCGGTGGCGCATTTCTCAAACACGCGCTGCTTGAATGGGACTGAGATAATCATGCCCTTTAGGTTTTCCATCGCGGTGAGGCCGGCCCAGAAGGTATCAAAATTCTCGGGGCGGCAGGTGACAGGTACCATCAGGCTGTCGAGATTTTCGGTCTCCATCAGGGCATTGAACATGCCGGGCGATTTTGCATGTGCCACGGGATGCGCGAGCATCACGAACACGTCGGCTTTGCCGGTTCCACGCATAGTCTTATCCAATCTTATGGTTGGCGAGACGCTCGAGCGCACGGATGAGGCCGGAATGATCGGCATCCTCCTCGCCCTGCGCGGCGCAGGCGTTCATCAATTCTTGGGTCGTGGCAGTATTGGGCAGTGCGACATTCAGCGCGCGGGCGCTTTGCAGGGCGAGGTTCAGATCTTTCTGGTGCAGCTTCAGCCGGAAACCAGGGTCAAACGTGCGGTTGATCATCCGCTCGCCATGCACCTCCAGGACTTTACTCGATGCGAACCCACCCATGAGGGCTTGGCGCACCTTGGCCGGGTCACAGCCTGCCTTGCTGGCAAAAACCAGCGCTTCGCTGACAGCTTCGATGTTTAGCGCGACAATGATCTGGTTGGCGATCTTGCAGGTTTGCCCGGCGCCGGGGGCATCCCCGACCAGCGTGATATTCTTGCCCATGAGTTCAAACAGGGGCCGCGCGCGTTCGAACGCTTTGTCCGAGCCGCCGCACATGATGGTCAACGCAGCATTTTTTGCGCCGACCTCGCCGCCTGACACCGGCGCATCGACGTAATCAACGCCTTTTTCAGCAAAGGCGCGCGCCATCTCGGCCGTCTCGATCGGCCCGATCGAGCTCATGTCGATCATCAGCTTGCCGCTTTCCATGCCCTCCAAAACACCGCCTCCGAACATCAACACGCGCTGAACGTCGGGGGTGTCGGGCAGGATGGTGATAACCACGTCGGCGGCGCGGGCGACGTCGGAAGGGCGATCCAGCACTTCGGCCCTGATACCATCCGGAACTGGCGACCGGTTGAGGGTCGTGACGATCTCATGCCCGGCCTCTTGTAGTTTGCGGGCCATTGGTGCGCCCATGACGCCCAGTCCGATAAATCCGATACGCATGTTGTTGCCTTTCTGTCCAGCCAGTGTGCGCCGTTCAGCGCGAGGGCGAAATTCGTTCAAATCGACTCTGGACAAAAAGACATCATACATCATACAAATGCAAGCAACTGTTGCGAACGGGGCGAATTAGCGGAGGACGGGATGCAGGAAAGAGTGAACAGCGTGAAGCAGGGGCTGGCGGAGGGACGGTTGCAACTGGGTCTTTGGTGCTCGCTCGGATCGGCGTTGGCGACTGAAATCATGGCAGGATCGGGCTGTGAATGGCTGCTGATCGACGGAGAGCATAGCCCGAACGATCTGCTCAGCATCATGGCGCAATTGCAGGCGGTTGGCGCCCATCCCATCGAGGCATGTGTGCGACTGCCCGAGGAAAATACGACCCTGATCAAGCAGTTTATGGACGCGGGCGCGCGCAGTCTGATGATCCCGAACGTGCGGAACGCTGAGCAGGCCAAGCGGATCGTGGCCGCCGTGCGCTATGCGCCCGAGGGGGTTCGCGGCTTTTCAGTGGGGCATCGGGCGAACCAGTTCGGTCGAATCAAGGACTATCACCAGAACGCACATCTGAACCAGATGCTGATCCTGCAAATCGAATGCGAGGAAGGTGTCAAAAACGCGGCCGAGATTGCTGCCGTCGACGGGGTTGATGTGTTGTTCGTTGGACCCGGTGATCTGTCGACGAACATGGGCGCGATGCACAATGCTGGCGCCGATCATGTCCAGCAGGCGATTGCCAGCGTGCTGGATGCCGCCAAATCGGCGGGCAAGGCGGCGGGGATCCTCGCCCCCGTGCAGGCTGACGCCGAGCGGTATGTTGCGGATGGTTTCACCTATGTCGCGGTGGGGGCTGATCTGGGGCTGGTCGCGCGGGGCTCGGACGCGCTGATTGCGCACTTCAAGAAGGACTGACAGATGGCTCATCAGGGACAGCCCGTTCGCGTTGGCGTCGATATCGGCGGCACCTTTACCGACGTCGCGATGGAGATCGGCGACCAGCTGCATTCAACCAAAGTGCTGACGAACTATACCGCGCCCGAGCAGGCCATTTTGGACGGTGTGGCGCGCGTGACTGAGAATGCGGGCATCGCTCTGGGCGATATTGACCTCATCATCCACGGTACAACGCTGGCCACTAATGCGCTGATCGCGCGAAAGGGCGCCAAGACGGCATTTCTGACGACCAAAGGTTTTCGCGACGTTATCGAAATGCGGACCGAAAACCGGTTTGAGCAATATGATCTGAACATTGTTCTGCCACCCCCGCTGATCGACCGCGACAGCCGCTATGTCGTCGCCGGGCGCATCGCAGCGTCGGGCCGCGAGCTAGCGCCGCTGGACGAAGACGGCGTCGCAGACTTTGCGCGCGAGGCTGTCGAAAGTGGCTATGAAAGCGTCGCGATCGGCCTCATCCACTCCTACGTTAATCCCGTCCACGAACAGCGCGCGCGCGAAATTATCGTCGAACATGCGCCTGATCTGAGCGTGTCAATCTCCTCCGAAGTGTCGCCGCAAATGCGCGAATTCGAGCGTTTCAATACCGTTTGCTCCAACGCCTTCGTCAAGCCGCTCATGGCAAGCTATCTGGGCCGCCTAATCGAGCGGTTGAAAACCCTCGGTACCGATTGCCCAGTTTTCATGATCCATTCGGGCGGCGGTTTGATCTCGGTCGAAACCGCTGCCGCGTTCCCTGTACGCCTTTTGGAATCCGGCCCTGCTGGCGGCGCTATTTATGCCGCCGACGTGGCCGCGCGCCACGGTCTGAAACGGATATTGTCCTACGACATGGGTGGCACCACGGCCAAGATTTGCCTTGTCGAGGATTACACACCCAAGACCGCCCGCACATTCGAAGTGGCGCGCACCTACCGCTTTAAGAAGGGGTCAGGCATGCCGATATCGATCCCGGTCATTGAGATGGTCGAAATTGGGGCAGGGGGCGGATCGCTCGCGCATGTGGACGGCATGCGCCAGATCCGCGTCGGCCCCGAAAGCGCGGGGTCCGAGCCGGGACCGGCCTGCTATGGTCAGGGCGGAACGCGCCCCGCAGTGACCGACGCCGATCTGGTTCTGGGCAAGCTGGACCCCGATAATTTCGCCGGTGGGCAAATCACCCTGTCGGTTGAAGCGGCTGAAATCGCACTGAAAGAGCATGTCGGCAAGACCCTAAATATGGACGCACAAAAAGCCGCCGTCGGCGTGGTTGAGGTGGTGGACGAGAGCATGGCCGCAGCCGCCCGTGCCCATGCGGTCGAAAACGGCAAGGAACTGGGCGAATTCACTATGATCGCCTATGGCGGCGCGGCGCCACTTCATGCCAATCGCCTGTGCGAAAAGCTGGGTATCGACAGTCTGATGATCCCGCCGGGGGCTGGCGTTGGCTCGGCCATTGGGTTCCTGCGCGCGCCGTTCGGGTACGAGGCAGTGCGCGGCGCATACATCCGTTTAGGGCAGTTCGATGCGGTATATGTCAACGACGTGCTGGATGGTCTCCAATCCGAGGCCGTCGGCGTCACCCGCGAGGGCGGCAGTGACATCGCGCCGATAGTCGAGCGCAAGGCATACATGCGCTATGTTGGTCAGGGCTGGGAAATTCCGGTCGTGCTGCCCAACGAAGTGATCGGCGATGATGGGGCAGGCGCCTTGCGCGCGCTGTTCGAGGCCGAATATCGTCGCCTTTTCGGCACCCCCTTGGACAGGCTCGATATCGAAGTGATGAACTGGTCCGTGCGTGCGTCGTCCGAAGTGACTCCGCCCGCGCCGGTTGCCAAAGCGGCGGATGCGGGCGCGGCGCGCTCGGACGCATCTCGAGCTATATTTGACGCCAAAGACTCTGCTTTCCTTGAGGCGCAGATCGTGAACCGCGCCGATATGGCGCCGGGCGCCCATGTCGACGGACCCGCTGCCATCGTCGAGGACGAGACAACAACCATCGTGACCAATGCCTACCGCGCGACGATGTGCGCCGATGGTTGCCTCTTGGTCCGTAAAAAGGAGACAGGCTCATGAGCACCGATGATTTCCGCGACGTACATTTCCAGATCATGTGGAACCGCCTGATCTCGGTCGTCGAAGAACAGGCGCTGACGCTGATCCGCACGGCGTTCTCCACTTCGGTGCGTGAGGCGGGCGATCTGTCGGCAGGCGTGTTCGACGCCACCGGCAAAATGCTGGCGCAGGCTGTTACCGGCACGCCGGGCCACGTCAACGCGATGGCCGCTGCGGTTGTGAATTTCATTGAGGCAATTGGTGAGGATAACATCCACGACGGCGACGTTTATATCACCAATGACCCGTGGAAGGGAACCGGTCACCTGCTGGACTTCACCTTCGTCACGCCGTCTTTTCGCAGCGGTAAACTGGTTGGCTATTTCGCCTGCACCGCGCATGTGGTGGACGTGGGTGGGCGCGGCTTTGGACCCGATGCTAACGAGGTTTATGAGGAGGGGATTTTCATCCCCATCATGAAATTTGCCGAAGCTGGCAAGGTCGATCAAAAGCTGATCCACCTCATGCGCCACAATATCCGCGAGGCCGATCAGGTGATCGGCGATCTCTATTCGTTGGCCGCGTGCAACCTTATTGGTCACCAGCGTCTGATGTCGATGATGGACGAATTCAAGATGGACCAGCTGGACGAGCTGCGCGATTTCATATTTGAAAACAGCCGCCGCGCCACGCTGGACAAGTTGGCCGATCTGCCCGCTGGCTCCTACGACAACGACATGACAGTCGACGGTTATGGCAAGCCGGTGCATATGAAGGTGCGGCTGGACGTGTCCAAGGCCGGTGTTCACGCTGATTTCGACGGCACCTCGGGACAGAGCGATCTAGGCATCAACGTACCGCTGATCTACACGATGGCCTATTGCGGTTATGGCCTGAAATGTGCGCTGTCGCCGGAAATTCCCAATAATCACGCTTCGCTCGAGCCATTTACCGTTTCGGCGCCCGAGGGCTGTATCCTGAACGCGCAGCACCCCGCGCCGGTACAGGTGCGTCATGTTCTGGGCCATTTCATTCCGGACACCGTGCTGGGCGCCGTATCGAAATTTCTGCCCGATCTGGCGCCTGCCGAAGGGGCCAGCGCACTTTGGAACATTCAGATCTCCGCTCGCCCCATTCAGGGCGCGCAAGCGGCACCCGGCGAACAGCAGCGCAGCGCCGAGATACTAATGTTCAACTCTGGCGGTTCGGGCGCACGGCCTACGCTGGACGGGTTGAACGCCACCGCGTTTCCCTCGGGCGTGCATGCCATGTCGGTCGAGGCGACCGAGCATACCGGACCGATTACTGTCTGGCGCAAGGAGTTCCGCGAGGGGTCGGGCGGTGCCGGTCGTCAGCGTGGCGGGCTGGGCCAGATCGTCGAGATTGCTGCCGATGAGGGGCATGAGTTCTACATCAAGGCGATGTTCGACCGGGTTGAGAACCCCGCACGCGGACGCTTTGGCGGTCAGTCTGGCGCCGCAGGTGCGGTGTATTTGGATGACGGTACCAAAATGCGGGCCAAGGGGCGGCAGAAGGTTCCGTCAGACCGGCGGCTGGTGTTGGAGATGCCGGGCGGCGGCGGCTTTGGCGACCCGGCCGAGCGGAGCGTTGACGCGGTCAAGCGCGATGTAAAGCTGGGCTATCTGTCGGGCGAGCAAGCGAAGAAGGAGTATGGCAAATGAGCTTTGAATCCAGCCGCGCCAAGCTGATCAAGCCCTCACCGGCGATCACCATTTCGACCGCCGCCAAGGCAATGAAAGCCGAAGGCAAGCCCGTCATCGACCTTTCCATCGGAGAGCCAGATTTCAGCACGCCCGGAAACGTGATTGAGGCTGCATATGCCGCGATGAAACGCGGCGAGACGCGCTATACCGCGCCCGATGGCACACCGGCGCTGAAGGATGCGGTGATCGAGAAATTCCGCCGCGAGAACGGCCTGAAATTCGAGAGATCCAACATCACGTGCGGAAACGGCGCGAAACAGATCCTTTTTAACGCGCTGATGGCCACAATCGAGCCGGGCGACGAGGTTATCTGCCCCGCGCCCTACTGGATTTCCTACACCGACATGACGCTGCTGGTCGGTGGTACGCCAAAAATCGTCGAGTGCGCGCAGAAGGATGGTTTCAAGCTGACCCCGGCGGCGCTTAATTCGGCGATCACGGACAAGACCCGCTGGCTGTTCCTCAATTCGCCCTCAAACCCCTCGGGGGTGACCTACACGCGCGAAGAGCTGGTTGATTTGGGTGCCGTTTTAGCCCGTCACCCCCGTGTCCTGATTATGTCGGACGAAATTTACGAGCAGATCTATTATGCCGACACGCCTTTCTGCTCGTTCGGGGTGGCATGCCCAGAGTTAGCGGAGCGCACCGTGATCGCCAATGGCGTGGCCAAGGCCTATGCCATGACTGGCTGGCGTATAGGATACGCCGCCGCGCCCGCCGCGCTCGCGCGCGTCATGTCCAAAATACAGTCGCAATCCACGTCGAACCCCTGCTCGATCAGTCAGGCTGCCGCCATTGAGGCGCTGACAGGGCCGCAGGATTTTGTCGACACTGCGCGCGCCACATATCGCGAACGCCGCGATCTGATCGTGGCGGGCCTGCGTGCCATTGACGGCGTGGAGGTGGTCGAACCCTCGGGCGCTTTCTACGCCTATCCCAGTCTCACAGCGTTCATCGGACGATGCAGCCCGGATGGCACGGTGATGGAAGATGACTCTGGCCTGACCCGCTACATTCTGGACGCAGCGATGGTGGCAGGCGTGCAGGGCGCGGCGTTTGGTCTGTCGCCGCACGTCCGGCTGTCTTACGCGGCTTCTACGAATGAATTGACCACCGCGCTCGAGCGTCTGACGACCGCCCTCGGTGCATTGAAATAAAGGAGAAATCCCTTGGATAAATTAAACCGAATTCTGTTGACCGGTGCCTCTGGCGGGCTCGGCACGCTTCTGCGCAAGGAAATTGCGCAGCACTGCGACAGCCTGCGTCTGACCAACCGTCACGACATGGGCAAAGCCGCGGATAATGAGGAGATCGTTCTGTGCGATTTGGCCGACGCGGACGCGGTAATGGAGCTCACCCGCGACGTTGACATGGTAATCCATATGGGCGGAGTAGGACGCGAAAACACCTTTGAGTCGATCTTGAAATCCAACTATGTTGGTTTCAACAACCTCTACGAGGGGTGCCGTAAGAACGGCGTCAAGCGTGTGATCTGGGGCAGCTCAAACCACGCGATCGGCTTCTACCCGCGCACGCAGCGCATCGACGCATCTGTTACGCCGCGTCCGGATAGCAACTACGGCGTGTCAAAGGTCTTTGGCGAGGGCATGGCGCAGTATTATTGGGACAAATACGGGGTTGAAAGCGTTTCAATCCGTATTGGCTCATGCTTTCCCAAGCCGGTGGATCGACGGATGTTGACCACCTGGCTGAGCTACCCCGATTTCGTGCATCTGACCGAGTGCTGCCTCGCCGCGCCGCGCGTCGAGCATACGATCGTTTATGGTGTTTCGGACAATGACAGCCAGCTCTGGGACAACCATATGGCCGCGCATCTAGGCTATCGCCCAAAGGACAACGCAGAAGTTTATCGCGAGGAAGTCGAGGCCAATGCGAAACCTTACGACCCCAATGATCTGACCATTGCCGTGCATGGCGGCAGTTTCGCCGCTGCGGGCCATTTTGAGGACTAATCCATGCCAATTCCGGCGTATAAATCCCCCCGCGCCGCCAGCTACGATGTCGTCATCGTCGGCGGCGCGGTTATCGGGTCATCCATTGCGTACTGGCTGACCGAGAATGAGGGTTTCGATGGCACGATTCTGGTTGTCGAGCGCGACAGCAGCTACGAATTCTCCTCAACCGCGCTGTCGACCAGCGCGATCCGACAGCAATATTCGAACCCGATTAACATTCAGATCAGCCAATTCGGTGTGGAGATCATTGAAGGCTTCCAAGACCGGATGCAGAAGTTTTACCCGGGTGAGCGCGCTCCGGATCTGGGGTTCAAGGAACACGGATACCTCTACTGCACCTCGCCCGAGGGCGCGGAAGCCGCGCGAGAACGTGTTGCGCTGCAACGCGAGTGGGGCGCGCATACGGTGTTCTTAGAGCCGGGTCCGCTGAAAAAGCAATTCCCGTGGCTCAACGTTGATGATCTGGGCGGCGGATCATGGGGGGCCAAGGCCGAAGGGTGGTTTGATTCCGTCGGATTGATGAACGGGTTCAAGCGCGGAGCGCGTCACAATGGGGCCGAATACATCGACAACCAGGTAATTTCGCTGGGCCGCGATAGGGACCGCATCACCTCGGTCACGCTGAAAACCGGGGAGACGGTGAATTGCGAAATTGTGGTGAATGCCGCAGGTCCTCGCGCCTCAAGGGTTGCGGGAATGGCGGGGTTGTCGATTCCGGTCGAGCCGCGCAAGCGGCACAGCTTTGTCTTTGCCAGCCAGACACCGATTCTCGGCCGGATGCCGAATGTGATCGACATGAGCGGCACATTTGTGAGGCCCGAACATACCCTCTTTTTGGCCGGAAATACGCCGACGCCGGATGGTCCCGCGGACACCGAGGATTTCGAGACAAAACACGACGAGTTTGACGACTACATCTGGCCCGCGCTTTATAACCGAATCCCGCAATTCGATGCGCTGAAGGTTCACCAATTCTGGACCGGTCACTACGCCTTTAACACGTTGGATCATAACGCGATTATTGGCTTTCACTCGACCGTATCGAACTTCATGTTTGCGAACGGATTTTCCGGCCACGGGTTGCAACAATCCCCCGCCGTGGGCCGCGGGGTGGCCGAGCTGATCGTGCATGGCGCGTATCAGACGCTGGACCTCAGCCCGCTCAGCTATGAACGAACCGAGACAGGAGAGCCGTTCTTGGAAGAAGCAGTCATATGATGATTGCCAGGTGAGTCGTAGTATGTATGATATATTATGACTTTCGGAGAAAAGCAGAGGAGGAGACATAAATGAAGAAGATTTTGGGAGCTTTGAGCGCGGGCGCGCTCGCCGCGGTGGCATTCGCCACACCGGCGCTGGCGGAGGCCGGGCCGACCTTGAAAGAGGTGCAAAAGCGCGGATCGCTGAATTGCACCGGGCATAATGGATCGTGGCTGGGCTTTGCCGAGGTCGACGATCAAGGCAACTGGAAAGGTCTCGACATTGATCTGTGCCGCGCGGTCTCGGTCGCGATCTTTGGCGATCGGGACTCGCTCAACATCGTGCCTGTTAGTTGGGCACAACGTTGGCCATCGCTACAATCAGGTGATGTCGATGTGGTTATCAAGGCGTCAGGCGGCACGTTCAGCCGCGATACCGAGTTGGGCCTGCAATTCTCTCGTCCATATTATTTGGGTACGACCGTCGTAATGGTCCACAAGGATCTCGGAATCGAAAACTTCGAGGGTCTGGATGGCGGATCGGTTTGTATTCCGGCCGGCACGACGATCGAACGACAGGTTGCCGCTTATGCGGACCGGGTCGGTATCGAGGTGGAGTCGGTGACCTTCGAGAAAACCGAAGAACTGCGCGAGGCGTACTTCTCAAAACGCTGCGATGCGTATGCGCAGTGGGGGCCAACCGTCGGCATCGCCCGCTCGGTTTCTGACAATCCGGACGGTCATGTGATCCTCGACGACGTTCTGGCGCTGGAGCCCGAAGTCGCGATAATGCGCCAAGGTGACGATCAGTGGATCGATGTGGTCAACTGGGTTTTCTCAGCGCTCTGGTTCGCCGAGCAGGAGGGCATCACCTCCGGCAACGTCGATGAGATGAAGGCAAATCCGACGACCACCGAAGTGGGCAAGGTCCTGGGCGTGACGCCCGGCATCGGCGGCCCGCTGGGGCTGTCTGACGACTGGGCCTACAACGTCATCAAGCAGGTCGGCAACTACGGCGAGATCTTTGGCCGTAATATCGGCGAGCAGTCTGACTATGGCATGCCACGCGGCCTGAACAACCTGTGGAATGAGGGTGGCATCCACTATCCGATGGTCTTCGATTGATCCATCCACAATGCGGCCCTGATCTTACGCGGTCAGGGCCGTAATCTTATCCCAATGTCCGGATGCGAAAATGCTGTCTGCTTGGAATAACATAAAGCTGCGCAACGCAGTGTTACAGATCCTATATGTCGGCGGGTTCGTCGCGCTGATCGCGACGCTGATTGTGATGGGGCGCACCAACCTGCAAGAGCAGGGCATCATTTCGGGCTTCGATTTTCTATGGAAGGCGACCGGCTGGGAGGTCAGCTTTTCGCTGATCGAATTCACCTCGCGCGACCCTTATTGGCTGGTGCTGGTGGTCGGTCTGCTCAATACATTGTTTCTGGGCGTCATCGGCCTTGTGCTGGCGACGGTGATCGGCGTCATCATCGGCATGGCGCGCACATCTGCGAACGATTTGGCACGCTTGCTAGGCGCCATATATGTTGAGATTTTTCGCAACATCCCTCTCATCGTGCAGGTGTTTTTCTGGTACGCGGTCGTCACCCGCTTTCCGGGGCCGCGCCAGGCGATCAACGTGGGCGACAGCCTTTTCCTGTCCAGCCGGGGGTTCTACGGTCCGGGCCTAAATATTACCGGCCTGTCGGCCTTTCTAGGCATCGTTGCCTTTCTGGCCGGGTTGGGCGTCATCATTTGGGTCAGCGGCGCACAGCGGTTCCGCAGGATCGAACCTGCGCGCAAATCGCGCCTGCGTTGGTTAATCCTGCTGGGCACAATCGTTGTTACTACCGTTATCTTCTGGATTGGGCGTCTGCCAGACACCACGCTGGTCAGTATGCCCGCGCTCAAGGGGCTTAACTTTCGCGGCGGTATCCGCATTTCGACCGAGCTCTCGGCGATGGCGATTTCCATAGCCATCTATGGCGGCGCCTATATCGCCGAGATCGTACGCGGCGGATTCAACTCGGTTGGGCGTGGCCAGATCGAGGCGGCGCAATCGGTCGGCCTGACAAATTGGCAGGTGTTTAGCCGCATCCGTTTCCCCCTAGCGCTGCGGGCGATGCTTCCCATTTTGACGAACCAGTATGTTTGGTTGATCAAGGCGACGACCATGGGCATCGCCATCGGATTTACTGATTTCTTCATGGTTGTGTCGACCGCGATCAACCAGTCGGGCCAGACGCTAGAGCTGCTGGGTATCCTGATGGGCGGCTTTTTGATCATCAACTTCACGCTTGCGGCAGTCCTGAACCGGATCAACCGTGCCATCGCCCTCAAGGGCGATCAACTCAGAACCTGATGGGGGTAGGCGATGGCAATGACAGGTGACATGGGACGGCCCGGCATAGTGTCGACGTTGCGCACGCGGTATTTTTCAACGCCGGGCAACGCAATACTGTCGATCATATCCTTTTCAATCTTGGCGCTGGTCACTTGGAAGGTTCTTGACTGGGCGGTCTTTTCGGCAGTCTTTTCCGCTTCAAACGGCCCGGAGGCGTGCAAAGAGGTCGACGGCGCCTGCTGGGCCGTGATCGACGCGCGCTGGCAGCTTATCTTGTTCGGCCTCTATCCGCACGAGGAACACTGGCGCTCGGGGCTGGCCTGCGGTGTCGTGGTGGTGATGACGGTGCTTAGTTGCCTGCCCTATTTTTGGAACGGCCGGTCAATTTCAATAATCTGGATCGGCGGTTTTCTCGCTTTCTACTTCCTGATGAAGGGCGGCATTCTGGGGATGCCGGTAGTCGACGAGCAGCGCTGGGGCGGTCTTTCGCTCACCGTATTCATTTTCCTGACGACCGTGCTGGTTGGCACGCCGCTATCGATCCTACTGGCGCTTCTGCGCCGGTCCGAATTGCCTTGGATTTCGGGGGTGACGGGTGTCATCATTGACAGCGTACGGTCGCTGCCGCTGCTAACGATCCTCTTTGCCTTCGCTGTCGTGCTGCCATTCTTGCTGCCTGACTGGGCGTCGGGGGACAAGTTATACCGCGCGATCTTTGGCTCGGCGCTGTTCTTTGCGGCTTATCAAGCCGAGATCATCCGCGGCGGGATGCAAGGCGTGCCCATGGGGCAGGAGGAAGCAGCAAAATCTCTGGGCGTGAGCTATCGTCACCGCATCCAGCGCATCCTGCTGCCGCAGGCATTTAAGAATGCATTACCCGCGACCATCAACCAATTCGTCATCACGTTCAAGGAAACGTCGCTGTTCATCATCATCGGCTTTTTCGAAATTCTTGCCTCGGGCAATGCGGCCTATGGCACCGGCAACTGGACCTTCGCCTTTGTGGAGGTCTACGCCTTTATCGCGCTGATTTACTTTGCCTTCGTCTTTTCCCTCTCGCGCTATGGCGCGTTTCTGGAGCGGCGGATGGATGTCGGCGACCAATAGGACTCAATCATGACAAACACAGTTGAACCCGCCATCATCATCCGGGGCATGAACAAGTTCTACGGAAGTTTTCAGGCGCTGAAGAACATCAACCTGACCGTTGAGCAGGGAGAGAGGATTGTGATCTGCGGCCCGTCAGGGTCGGGAAAGTCAACCCTGATCCGCTGCATTAACCATCTTGAGGGCCATCAGAGCGGCAACATCACCGTCCTCGGCACGCCGTTGGACAATAACATCGCCAATATTGACGAAATCCGCCGCGAGGTAGGCATGGTGTTCCAGCACTTTAATCTCTTCCCGCATATGACGGTTCTGGAAAACTGCGCGCTGGCGCCGATGCTTGTGCGCAAATGGCCGCGCGCCAAGGCCGAAGAAATGGCGATGCAATATCTGGAAAAGGTCAAGATTCCCGATCAGGCCGAAAAATTTCCCGGCCAACTATCGGGTGGCCAACAACAGCGGGTGGCAATCGCCCGCTCGCTCAGCATGCAGCCCAAAGTGCTGCTGTTCGACGAGCCGACATCGGCGCTGGACCCCGAGATGATCGCGGAAGTGTTGGATGTCATGGTGTCGCTGGCAAACGACGGCATGACGATGCTCTGCGTGACGCATGAGATGGGGTTCGCCCGGCAGGTAGCTGACCGAGTGATTTTCATGGATGAGGGCGAGATTATCGAACAAAACCCTCCCGAGGAATTCTTTGGTAATCCGCAAAACGAGCGCACGCAGCAATTCCTGTCGCAAATACTGGGGCGTTAGGGCAGGGGCGTCAGTCGGTATCGATATCCTTGAGGAAATCCATGAACGGGATTTCGCTGCCGTCCATCCGGTCCTTGACACCCACCTTGCGCGATAGGGCGCGCAGGCGGTCGAGGCTATACAGCAGATGCTGACGCATCGCCTTTTGCGCCACTTGGGGATCCTGCGCCTCAATGGCCAGAACGATTGCGTCATGTTCTGTATGTATCACGTCGTAATACTGCTCTTTGAAGTTCTGCGAGACCAGCGTGCTGAGCTGGAATCGACGCGTGAATGTTGGCTCTAGGAACTTGAGAAATCGGTGAAAATAGGGGTTTTGTGTGCCTTGCGCGATGGCGAGGTGAAATTCGAAATCGTAATGGACCTCGACGATGTCGGGGTCGCTGTGACGCGCGTCCACCTCCTCCATCACGCGGCGGATATTGCGCGCGTCCTCGTCCGAACGCCGCTCGGCGCAGAGGCCGGCAGATTCCACCTCAATGGCGAGGCGCAGTTCCAGGATAGCGATGGTCTCGGGCAAAGTGTTCAACGCATCTGAGTTCAGCTCGAATTTGGACGAAAATGGGTATTTAGAGACGAACATGCCCCGTCCCTGACGCGATATCAGCAGCCCGTCCGAGCGCAGCTGAGCCACTGCCTCTCGTACCACCGTGCGGCTGACTTCGAACTGCTCGCACAACTCAGTTTCGGTGGGCAGTTGTTCGCCCGGCTTCAACGTGCCGTCCAACACCCGTTTTGACAGATCTTCGGCCACAATTGCCGTCAGTGTTTTGCGCCGCGCCATCGTCCGCTCCTGTTGGTATGTTTTTGTTCTATCACGCAATACGCAGATAGCAGAGTTTCTACACACTAAAACGTCACAGCCATTTCTGTGCAGGCTGCGCAGTTCAACGTCACACATATCTCATTTTTGACGCTGTCCAACAAATGCGGACAACATATTGCACACCGGCCATTATGTCATATGATGTATTATGAATTCAAGCCTCAGGATTGCGTGACAGCGCAACGCTAAACGGGAATACAATATGACACAGAACGGCGGACAGCTATTGGTCGAAAGCTTGCTGGCGCTCGGCGCGTCCAAGGCATTTGGCGTCCCGGGAGAGAGCTATCTGGCAGTGCTGGACGCGCTGCACGATACCAAAGGCCGCCTCGATTTCGTTCTTTGCCGAAATGAGGGTGGCGCCGCCTTTATGGCCGCTGCCTATGGCAAGCTGACAGGCAGCCCCGGTATCTGTATGGTCACGCGCGGGCCCGGAGCGACCAATGCGTCGATTGGCGTCCATACCGCGATGCAGGACAGCGCGCCGATGATCCTGTTTGTCGGGCAGGTTGCCACAGATATGAAGGGGCGCGAAGCCTTTCAGGAGTTGGACTATCGCGCGGTGTTCGGCACCATGGCGAAATGGGCGACCGAGATCGACCAGACAGCCCGCATCCCTGAAATCTTGGCTCGTGCTTGGACGTTGGCCACAACGGGCCGTCCCGGTCCGGTGGTTATCGCGCTGCCCGAAGATATGCTAAGCGCGCTGACTGATGTGCAGCCCTTGAAGGGCCCGGCGAAATACTACGCGCCGCAACCGGCGGTCGAGGCGATCCGCGCCGCCCAAGCCATGCTTGCGGCTGCCGAGCGCCCGCTTATCCTGATGGGTGGCTGCAACTGGTCGCCCAGCGGGTCCGATGCGCTACAAGAGTTCGCCGAAGCATCGGATATTCCCGTGACCGCAGCTTTCCGATATCAGGACCAATTCGATAATCTTTCAGAGGTATTCTGCGGTGAGGCGGGCGTTGGCATGCCCGCCCACGTGCAACGTCTGATGAGCGAAGCTGACGTTATTCTGGCCGTCAATGTCCGCTTTGGCGAGATGACGACAGGCGGTTACACCTTGATGGACGTGCCGCAGCCGCGACAAAAGCTGATCCATGTCCACGGCTCGGATCTGGAGATCGGCAAGATTTATCAGCCGACCATTGGCATTCATGCTGGGCCTGATCATTTTGCGCAGGCGCTCAGCCCTGTCAAAGGCGATTGGGCCAATTGGCGGCGCGAGGCGCGCGCTGCCTATGAGGGAAGTTTCGATCTGCCCCCACTTCCATCGCCCGTCGATATGGGACAGGTCAGCGCGTGGCTGCGTGCGCATCTGCCGCCCGACGTCATTGTCACCAATGGTGCTGGAAACTTCACCGTCTGGCCCAACAAATTCCTAACTTACGGCCCCGAAGCCCGCCTATTGGCGCCACAGTCCGGCGCGATGGGATATGGACTGCCCGCCGCCGTCGCGGCCAAGGTGGCCTGCCCGAATCGCATGGTCGTCTGCTTTGCCGGTGACGGTGATTTTCAGATGAACTGCCCCGAAATGGGGACGGCGATGCAGGCGGGCGCACAGCCCATCATCCTGTTGCTGAACAACGGCATCTACGGCACGATTCGCGCGCATCAAGAGCAGCACTATCCCGCGCGCGTCTCTGGCACGACACTGGAAAACCCCGATTTTGTAGCGCTGGCGCAGTCCTATGGCTTCCACGCCGAAAAAGTGGAGGAAACCGCTGATTTCGCCGCCGCGTTCCAACGTGCCATGGCTTCAAATACGGGCGCATTGCTGGACTTGGCGATCTCCCCCGAGGCGATAACGCCCCGCCGGACCTTGGCGCAGATCCGCCAGGCGGCGCAAGGGGGCTAAGGTATTGAAAAGCTCCGCATCTTTAAGCATCAACCTCACCTGATCGACGGCTGCCTTAACAGCGTTGTCAACCTAATCCACCATAGCCCGCGTTCGGGATATCCCGGCGGTACTTTCTCGAAAGGAACCAAAATGACTGGAATAAACCGTTTCGCTTTTGACACCCGCGTGCATCATGCCGTGACACATAATGGCACTGTCTACCTGACCGGCCAAGTCGCCGAGCCAGGCCAATCCGCAGCAGATCAAACGCGCGAAGTTCTGGCGAAAATCGATGACCTTCTGACCCAAGCGGGCACGGACAAAACCAAGATTTTGCATATCCAAATGTGGCTGGATGACGTGCGTGACTTTGAAGAGGTCAATGTTGTGTACGACGCGTGGATGCCAATGGAGCATGCTCCCGCCCGCTCTTCTGGGCAGGGACGCATGGCGAAAGCAGGTATGTTGATCGAATTGATAGTAACGGCCGCAATCTAACGGATTTAGCAGCCAATAGTAGGGTCAAGATATTACGAGCCGTGCTCTCAGTTGGCGCGGCTCTACTTTATTCGCTTGAGCAGAGCTTGTGTCAGGCCTTGTGTTCCAGTTTCCGTAAACCGTCCCAACATCCGTCATTATTTCTGTCGGCAACGGTTGGCGACGTTTACATATATTTGCTCAGCACTCCGGCGTCACTCGGAACACCACTCCTTTTCGAAGACTTCAGGACGATAAACTACCCCGTAGTGTTCGACCCCGACGTGTCGCATCGCACCCGGATCGCGGAGCAGACGCCCTTCGTCAACGACTTTCACGCCTCTTATCGCAAGGCGGACAGCCCCACCGGGGGTCCGCGATCCAATGGGGAGGTCTCCGTTCCAATCGGCAAGGGTCGTACCTGAGTGGCTGGCCTCGCCAACGGGCGTGATAATAAGGTCTCAGAAATGCACCGACTGCTCCATCTACTTCTGCACCGCCTGATCGGATCCGACGGCTCCCCCTTTTAAAATAATCACCGTAAGAGATCGCAAGGCAGCCGAAATTCAGCCCGGATTCACCTATTGCCGCCCCCTAGGCCCGTTTGACATGCTCTTGACCGTGCCGTCGCTGTCATTCTTCGCGCGCTGAATGTTGCGGTACTTGTAGTGCCAGATTGTGCCCTCGGCACCGGCGCGCGATCCACAAAGATATTATTGTCCGGCCGACTCGTCGAGGTTCACGAGAATCTGCACAGTGCTGCTATCCCCCTGTGTCAGCGTAGTTGTCCGCCGCTCTATTTTTCCTCTATTTCTCAGGTGGGCGGGATAGGACGATGACGTGGGATATTCACCGGAACGCAAGGCCGCAGTGCTGAAGCGAATGCTGACGCCGAACAAAATGGCCATTCGGTAGCTGTCACAGGAGGAAGGGATTTCCGAGGCGACACTGCACAAGTGGCGGGCGCAGGCGCGTGGCAAGGGCCAAGTGCTACCCGACGCGGACGCTGGCCCCGAGGGCTGGTCTTCGCGTGACAAGTTCGCGGCCGTGCTGGAAACGGCCGCGCTGAACGAGGCCGATCTGGCCGAATACTGCCGCAAGCGCGGGCTTTGAAAATGCACGCGCCACGACGCGACAAAGCTTGCAATGAACTTAATTATTCATATGATGTCATACAATATATGATACTTGGGAGGCTATAATGCGCAGGATTCTCGTGACTGGGGCGACCAGTGGTATCGGACGCGCACTGGTCGAGAAACTGGCCCAGACGGAAGAGATCATTTGCGTTGGCCGGAACGCGGACGCGCTGAAGGTGTTGGCGCGTATCCCCAACGTAGTTGAGGCCGTTAATTGCGATTTGTCCGATCCGACGGCGTGTCACACTCTAATTGAGGGGCGCGATATCGACGTATTGGTGAACAACGCCGGCGTTCTACCCTCCAGCGTTGGGTTTGTGGATCTGCCGACCAAGGCGATCGACAGTATGATTGATGTGAATTTCCGTGCCACCATGCACCTGACGCAAGGTGCGCTGCGCCAGATGCAGCGGAAGGGCAGGGGACACATCGTCTTTGTCGGCTCAAGCGCCGGGCGGTTTCCGCATCCTGGCGCTACGGTCTACGGCGCGACTAAGGCGGCTATGTCACTCTTTGCTGATGCACTGCGCGCCGAACTGGCCGAATGGCGCATCCGCGTTACTGAGGTGGCGCCGGGCCGGACCCGCTCGGACCTGTACCGCCAAGCGATCGGCGCAAACGCATCGGGCGAACTTTATGATGAATACGAGCCGCTTGAACCGACTGATGTTGCGGATGCCATCGCCTACGCGCTGAACGTGCCAGACAATGTTGATGTCTCGCGCATCGAAATCATGCCCATCGGCCAGGTTGCTGGCGGCGGACGCACGATCAAAAAATCGGAAATGAAGAAAACTATAAAAATTTAGGGAGTGACCGGGATGGAAATGCAGGGGTTGAATGTCGTCATCGTTGGCGGCGGATCAGGCTTCGGGCGCGAAATTGCGCTGATGATGGTGGCTCAGGGTGCCGAGGCGCTGGCGATCATCGACAACAATGCCGAAGGTGCTTCCGAAACAGTGGCGCTGGTCGAGAAAGCGGGCGGCACTTCCCACGTGATCGAGGCAGATATCTCCACGAAGGGGCCTGCGCATGACGGCTTTGACCGAGCGATTGCGGCGATGGGACGGGTGGACAGCCTTGTCAATTGCGCCGCTGTCTATCCGCGCGCCCCGCTGCTCGAGATCACAGATGAGCAGTGGGATCTGGAAAACGCCATCAACATCAAGGGCACGTATCATATGTGCGTGGCAGCGATCACGCATATGAAAACGCGCGCGAATGGCACGGATATCGCGGGCCGGATCGTCAATATCACTTCGGTTGATGCTTTCAAGGCGCATCCGCAGAATGCCCATTATGCCGCGACAAAGGCCGCGGTGGTCAGCCTGACTCGGTCCTTCGCGGCGCATGTTGCCGCCGATCAGATCCTCGTTAATTCAGTCGCCCCGGCAGGCATGGCGACCGAAAAGGCCAAATCACTCGGCTTCCTACAAGAGTTGGCGGCGGCTAACCCGCTTGGCCGAGCGGCCGAGCCGCGCGAGATTGCCGAGTGGGTGCTGATCGCCGCGTCGAAACGCAACACCTACATGACCGGTGAGCAGATCATCGTTTCAGGCGGTTACGTCTACGCCTGAAATCGCGCGTGATCCAGAAGGCACTGCCATGGTCACGCAGTTGCCTCTGGGTGGCCAACCTTGGCGAGTTTTCCGCGTTCCGCAAAATGCGCAAAGCTTTTATGGTGTAATCGCCCTCCTGTGGCATGGAAGTGCCAAGGTGGGGCTGCAACTATCCACTGACCCGCAGGTGATCGCCTGCATTCGCCGAGAAGCTTGAGGAGAATATTTTCCTGGTGCGTGGGGTCGACGACGTCGGCCCAGCAGTTCGGTGCAAGAAGCTGCGGCGCCAATTTCTGGCGCAGGGAGATTGGCAAGCTGGGCCTTTATGTGCGGCTTAATCCGCCCGCCTACTTCAAGCATTTGTCAAGCGTCAGAAGATGGACAACGCAGATCCTGAAGCGATTTGTGAAGCGTCGGTGCGTCTGTCGATGCGCGTCCCACCAGAGGCGTGCTTGCAGCACGACGTCAGTGAAGGTTGAAGATGTGTTTGGTGCTGACATGGGCTTTCGGGTCAGGGATCTGCTGATCCGGCAGCGCACCCAGACATTCAGTGCCCTTCGCGGTCACCTGACGGAGTTCGGTGAGGTGGTTCCACTGGTCGCAGCGAACGGCGCAGGCCTGATTGCAACCATTGATCTGTTCGATAGTCCTCATGCAGCTTTAGCTGCTCCCGCAATTATCAGGGCGGTGCCTCTGGCGTTGTCAGTGCGCCATAAGCAGTCGACCTCAAACCTCTTCATCCTTTGTGATCAAGACTCACAGCAAGCGAGGCAACTTGTTGGCAAGAGCGACGGCAACCAGCATTCGCGGCGTGCGGGCAAGAATGCGACCGAGTCATGAGGTTTCCGTCGGCGGCCGCACTCTGCTGCCGGAGGTTACGGCCACCGCACCGATGATCAACAGGCGTCTATTTGTCGCGCTGCCCGGACGTGCGTGTGCGTCTAAGCCTCTGCTTGCCGTCGCTCGAGTGCTGTCCCAGCCAAGTCGAGAAGTCACGGTCGCGTCGGAAATTCTCAATCGGTGGCGTGAACGCGTCGACCACCGTGGCGGTCACGGGACCTATCCCCGGCATCTTATGCAGGCGTGCAGGAAAACGTGATCGCTTGTTGGCCTCCTAATATTTGATCATTGAGTTTTTTAATCGGGCAGAAAAAATCCGCGAACTGATTGAAGCAAAGTTTCGCCATATGACGTACAGTTAACGGTAGTTCAGCAGTTATCTCCGCCGTTTCCAGCGTTAATTGCAACTCGTGAACATTTTGTCGGCCCTTGCCTGCGACGGCGCCAAACTCAGCGAGATGGTCCCGCGCCACGCCAAAGACGTGCTCTCAGACGGTACGTTAATTATTTGCGTCCGTTGCAAAATGAAAAGGTCTCTCAATCGGAAGATCGTACTCAAAAACTGCTGTCCCGGCGTCTTCATCTCGAAAAACTGAATGGTTGGCCGACTGGCCTCCTTCATTATCGCCTCGGCGTCTGCCATGTCGCTTTTCTGTCTCTAAACAATCGGATTGACGAATTTCGGTGCGTTTATGCGCACGTCATGAGCTAATTTTCCGAGCGCCCTGGTCGAATAATGGGCAGTCGCGCGGCTTTAATTGTAACGTTGGCAACGTGGATGTGCTTGCATGAACGCCAAAAACGGTTTGCGCGACCGCTTCCTGCAAAACACATCTTCACCTTCCGCAGTCGCGCCGTGAAGCTGACATAATAGCTTGGCCGAATAAACCTCGATAATCGATACTTCCTTCATAGCCACATACTCCTGATTCAGTGCGGACCATATTGGCACAAGTGCCGTCAGGAAGGCCTACCCAACCCATGATTGAAGCCCATGGTTCCTACAATGGAAAGACGTCTCACGAGGCGCTGAGAGAAAAGCCATATTTGGCAAACGGAATGTCCTACGAGCATCCGAACCTTACAGGTGCGGCGCGACCGTTGGGCCGAATGGCGCGACGGATATTCTTGGAGGCGCTGGCAGGTGTCAGCGCGCGCCCCAGGTGTCGGGCAGACGGTAGCCTTCGGGCCAAGGGTCGTCCGGGTCTAACATGTGCTGATGAATTCCGGTAATCCAGCCGCGCCCTGACAGTTCGGGGTGGATGGCGGGCCGGTCGCCCACCATCGTCTCGCCCAGAATGCGGCCTGTGAACTCGGACCCGATGACAGACACCGTGGTCAGACGGTCGTTCATCCCCATTTGCCCGCGCGCATGCAGCACTGCCATCCGCGCGCATAGCGCCGTGCCGGTGGGCGAGCGGTCGACCTTGCCCGGCTGGACCGCGACGGCAGCACCGGCGCGCA
>RCMY010001088.1_pt1 | contig 26772 bp, 22 predicted proteins | sample 2041341 | NCBI WGS metagenome assembly RCMY01 (sample SAMN09708234, study PRJNA481090) | Marine sediment metagenome, whole genome shotgun sequencing project.
TTGCACTATCTTTGCATAAGATAAGGCTACGCTCGACAAAACATTCAAGTAAACTTAATGATTTTGTACTCGCTTGCACTATCTTTGCAAAACAAAAGATTTTAAAATGGAGAATCCTTATATAAAACAGTTTCCCGAATTGATGGCGGGGAAAAAGATTATGTATGTTCATGGTTTCCTTTCTTCAGCACAAAGCGGAACTGTGAAGATGCTTCAAGAGCTGATGCCTGAAGCTAAAATCATTGCAGAAGACATACCTGTACATCCAGAAGAAGCTTTACAGCTATTAAAATCTATGGCTGAAAATGAAAAGCCTGATTTGATTATCGGAACTTCTATGGGTGGTATGTTTACAGAAATGCTACATGGCTTTGACAGAATACTTGTTAACCCTGCTTTCCAAATGGGTGACACAATGAGCAGCATGACAGGTCGACAGGAATTTCAGAATCCACGTAAAGATGGAGTGAATGAAATTATGGTCAACAAGTCTCTGATTAAAGAATATAAGGATATTACAGGTCTAAGTTTCAAGGACATAAACGATAATGACAAAAATAGAGTTATCGGTATGTTTGGAGACAATGACCCCGTTGTACACACTTTCGATATTTTTAGAAGTCACTATCCAAATGCAATATATTTTCATGGTGAGCACAGATTGATAGATAAAGTTGCACATCACTATCTCATTCCTATAATAAGATGGATTGATGACGAACAGCAAGGAAAAGAGCGTCCGATTGTTTACATTAATTATGATGCATTACATGACAGCTATGATAAGCCGACAAGCAGTATGCATAAGGCTTACGAGATGTTGATAGAAAACTATAACGTATATATCGTTGCCGAAGCACCAACTAACAATCACGAATATACAGAGAAGGTGCAAAATTGGGTTGAAGAATATTTATCAGCACCAGCATACAATCACATTATTTTCACAAACCAAAAGCATCTGCTTTATGGAGATTATATGATTGATTCCCTTCCCGATGAAAATTTTATGGGTACCGTAATAGAGTATGGGAGTGAGGAATTTAAGACATGGGAAGAAGTAATAACATTTTTTGAAAGACTTGGAGGACAATAATTTATGGATACTGAAATAGTTTATGGTTTCGCAGAATGTAAATTCGGAACAATTGTGGTAGCAAGCACATCTAAAGGTGTATGCGACCTACAGTTCTTGGGATATAATAAAATGGAGGTTATTCACGAACTTGCTTCTCATTGGGGCGTATACACTCCTACAACACAAGATGACATGATGGCTGACACCGTAAAGAGAGTAATCTTTGACGGATATAGACATGATATAAAGATAGACCTTCACGGCACAGATTTTCAACTAAAGGTTTGGAAAGAGGTGATGAACGTACAAAAAGGTGAGACTATTTCTTATCAGGAATTGGCTGAGCGTATTGGTGAACCAAAGGCTGTCAGGGCTGTTGCTAGTGCCGTAGCTCAAAATCCAATAGCAATGCTTGTGCCTTGCCACCGAATCATTCATAAAGATGGAACGCTAGGCGAATACCATTGGGGACGAGATTTGAAGAAACAACTTCTTGATTGGGAAAAGAATACTGATGCCTAATTTTATCTCAAGCAATGAACTCTTTGACCGCATTCTGGATATCATTCGCGCGGATGAAGAAGCACCTAAAAACAAAATGCTGCATGAGACTCTTGTTCTTACATGCAGTCAGGGATTAGCAGGCAACAATCTTGCTTTCGGTAATTTATTTTCCCAGGTAGATTTCCTCTGTAAAAAACATCATGTAGCGACGAATGATGTGATTGCAATTCAACGCATGAGACGTAACAGTAATCATACACAGGCTATTGACAAAAATGATCTAATGTATGATTGCCGAGCATTAGCAATTTTCATCTCTGCTGTTTTTGATACAGACATCCCGTCTTCACTAGTTGGCATCCTTCCCGTCGAGGACAAACTACAAGGTGAATATCGCCATATTGACTATCGCTATATTCGCTGTATAGTAAAAGCCTTTGATGAACAACAGCTCACAGCCTCTATAGATCAGGATTCTACCAACAAAGAGATTACCATACATCTGAAAGATGAACAATCATATCTTCAGGATATTTTGAGAGAAGGTATGCAGATAAATCTTATTGACGTCACTTCCCCTTTAGAAGAATACGGCGGAAACAGTGAAGTTTCGATTATTGTTATTGAGCCTGATTTTCTTATTGATATAAGCAACATTGCAAGATGCTTCACTGATTATGGGCATAACCCATTGGCGTATACAGTAAACAGTATGTCATCGGCTGCCAATAATCAAGCAATATTAATAGGTAATTTCGCAGGAAGCGCTCTTGATGACATCATAAATAGTAAGTCACAATACAACTGGGCAGAAACATTTAAGAAGAACTTCAAGGATAAAGCACTGGAATATTGCACGTGTCCTGATTTAAATAAAAAGGAGGATTTCCGTGCAGCTGCGATCCGACAGACTAGAAACATTCAACAGATTGTTGATTATATCAGAGATAATTATCTAGCTTCGGATAGAAAAAGCAGTGCCATACTAGAGCCTTCGTTTATCTGTGAACAACTTGGCATACAGGGACGCGCCGACCTTATGACTACTGATTTTTCTCTACTTATAGAGCAGAAGTCTGGAAGCAACTTCAACATACAAAGTAATCAACCAAATGAATACGGAAGCTTTCAAAAAGAAGATCATTATGTACAGCTGTTATTATACTATGGCGTACTTAAGCAGAATTTTCATGTAGGCAGTAATAAGACAGATATAAGACTACTCTACTCTAGATATCCTTTACCAGGAGGACTTGTCGTGGTAAACTTTTATCAAAAGTTATTCCGTGAAGCAATTAAATTCAGGAATCAGTTGGTCGCAAATGAATTCAGTTTTGCAATAAATGGATTTGACGGAGTTATTGAAGAACTTTCTGCCGAAACTTTAAATGAAAACCAACTAAACAATAATTTTTTCAACAACTGGATATTACCTAGATTCAACGAATTACTAACGCCGCTACATAATCTATCAAGTCTTGAGAAGGCATACTTCAATAGAATGATGACGTTTGTGTATAGAGAGCAGTTGGCTAGTAAAGTAGGTTCGCAAGAAGGTGTAGGCAACAGCATTGCCGATTTGTGGAATATGCCATTGGCAGAGAAAAAAGAGACTGGAAACATATATACCGACTTGAGAATAGTAAACAAGGAGAAAAGCAATGACTTCAACGGGTATGATACGATAACATTCAGCGTTCCTGATCAAGGCGCAGACTTTCTTCCAAACTTCAGAATGGGCGACATGATATATATGTACGCATATAATGGAAACGAAGAACCTGATGTAAGAAAGGCTCTTTTGTTTAAGGGTAATCTTACGGATATACATTCAAATAGTCTGACAGTGCATTTAACAGACGGGCAACAAGATTCGTCCGTGTTTACCGACACGACTTATGCAATAGAACACAGTGGAAGTGATGCTTCTACTACTTCAGCTATCCGTTCTCTCCACCGGTTTATCACTTCGCGACAAAGTTTCAAAGACTTGCTTTTGGCACAACGCCAACCATGTAATGATAAAAGCATACAATTAAGTCACAGCTATAATCCTTCGTACGACGAAATCATACTTAAAGCCAAGCAGGCACTTGACTATTTTTTGCTTGTAGGTCCTCCAGGGACAGGAAAGACAAGTATGGCTTTACAATATATGGTGAGAGAATCTATAAGTTCCAACCAGTCTATCTTGCTCATGAGCTATACAAACAGAGCTGTTGATGAGATATGTGGAATGCTAACCGACAACGATATTGATTACATACGCATCGGCAATGAGTTTACTTGTGACGCCAAATACAAGCATCACCTATTATCACAAATTATAGAAAACTGTCCAAAACTTAATGTCATAAGACAAAAAATAGTTGATTGCAAAGTGATTGTTGGAACAACATCTACAATTCAAAGTAAATCTTATCTATTTAATCTAAAGCATTTTTCTACTGTTATTGTAGACGAGGCGAGCCAGATTTTGGAACCAAACATCATTGGTCTGTTAGCTCAGGCTGGTACAAAGTTTATTCTTATTGGCGACTATAAACAGTTACCAGCAGTCGTTCAGCAAGATACTGCCATATCAACTGTAAATGAGGTTAGCCTCAACAATGTTTGCCTTGACAACTGTCGCAACTCATTGTTTGAAAGACTCATACATATTGAGAATACCAATAACAGAAATGAGTTTACAGGTGTGTTAAGGCGTCAAGGACGCATGCATCCTGACATTGCGGAATTCCCTAACAAGATGTTTTATTATAAGGAAAATCTGCAACCAGTTCCTCTTGAACATCAGACAAAAAAGCAACTTGAATATCCATTGGAATCAATTGACTATCTTGATGATGCATTAAAGGCTCACCGAATGGTATTCATTCCTTCAATATTCTGTAAGGAACCTAACATATCAGACAAGGTAAACTCGGAAGAAGCTAAAATAGTGACAGATATACTAAGACGCATATACAGATTCTATGGAGTTAAATTCAATGCTGATAAAACTGTAGGCGTAATAGTGCCTTATCGCAATCAGATTTCAATGATAAGAAAAGAAATCGAGAAACTAGGTATTCCACAACTCGAAGAGATAAGTATTGATACAGTTGAAAGATATCAAGGAAGTCAGCGCGATGTAATAATATATTCATTCACTATTCAGAATCGCTATCAACTAGACTTCCTTACAAGTAACTGTTTTGAAGAAGACAACCACATCATTGACCGAAAGCTGAATGTTGCAATAACAAGAGCTAGAAAACAGATGATTCTTACAGGCAATACCGAAATACTTAATAATGATATCATATTTAAAAGCCTCATTGAACACGTAAAGTCCAAAGGCGGATATGTTGAATATGAATAATAATAGGTCGTAACGAATCTTATTAGAAAATATCACTAAGTTTAAACTCGTTTTTGGCTTTAATTATTAAAATACAATCTAATATTTAATTCGAGAAAAATTTGGAACTAAATAAATAAATATATATATTTGTAATGACTAATTAATGTTAGAGAGTTGCTTCCACGAAGGAAGCAAAATTTAATATAAATATAAACCATTATGAAAAAGATTTTATTTGCAGCAATGTTGATGTTTGCTTCAACATCTTTTGCACAACATGCCATTGGTTCATTAACTATTCAGCCAAAGGTTGGCTTAAACATTGCAAACATAACTAAAGGAAACAACAACGATCCACGCTGGAGCGGTGTTGTAGGTGCAGAATTTGAATATCAGACTACGGACATATTCTCTATCAGTGCTGGTGCTCTTTATTCTATGCAAGGTGCTAAAAATGATGGAGAAACGGTAAAGTTGGATTATATCAACGTTCCAATTCTTGCGAATGTTTATGTAGCAAAAGGTCTTGCTATTAAACTCGGTATTCAACCTGGCTTTAATGTAAACAGTAAACTTTCAGGAAGTGAAGGAGGTTTTAGCTATTCTAGTAGCTTTGACGCAAAAACTGTTGATTTTTCAATCCCTGTAGGTATTTCTTACGAATACAACAACTTTGTCGTTGACGGTCGTTACAACTTTGGTGTTACCAAGATTATCGATGGTTTCGACTCAAAAAATAGCGTATTCCAGATTACACTTGGTTACAAATTTGAGTTGTAATCAACAATAAATACCTATAAAAAATTAAACCGCCATCAGGTTTCACAATCTAATGACGGTTTTTTCATACACTAAAATGATTATTTTGAGGTTTGGCTATCGGCTTTCGCCATAGCCGACTTAATTATTTCATATTAAATCTGCCAATGCAGAGTATTTTTTTATAGCATTTGACTCACTTAATAGCCTATAAAACTCGCGTGCACTGTTTTTGACATAAGCATTTTTCAAAAGATGAACACATCCTTCCATGTTATCATTGCCTGCCTCAAGAGGTATTCCTACTAATCCGTCTTCATCATGAATTGTAGTTTCGGCAAGGACTGTAGCATAGTTTGTTTCTCTAATAAGCTTCAACAAAATGCTGACGTCATTAAGTTCTATCCTAACATTATAGTTATGATCTGTGTTTGAACGTATCACATCAAAAGTATTGCGAGCTTGGAGTCCTATAGCAGGAAGAGCCATGTCGTAACGTTCTAGTTCTGAAAGAGATATCGATTTGTGACTAGCCAATGGATGATTTCTGTTAACTACAACTGTAAGTCTATTATTAAACAGCACATGACTTTCAATATGTTCATATCTTCGTGTAGGTTTGAAAGCCAACACAAAATCAACTTCTCTCTGTTGCAACATATCCATAAGCTCAGTCATTGGCTTATAGTATATATTAAGCTTCACCTTAGGATAACTCTTCATAAATTCAAGAAGGGAATCCGTTAGCAATGGGCTGAACGTATATGTAACACCGATATTAAGAGTTCCGCCAATCATCTCTTTCAAGTCGTTCATGCTTTCCACACATGTATCGGCATCAATAATTGTTTTTCTTGCATAGGGAAGCAGATGCTCACCATTCTCTGTAAGCAGCACTTCATGACTGTTGCGTTGGAATAAAGACACTCCCAGTTCACGCTCCAACTGTCTAATCTGCTGTGAAAGCGTACTCTGTGTGATAAAAAGTTCTTTAGAAGCTTCCGAGAAGTTTAGTGTTTCTGCGGCCTTCAGAAAATATCGCAACTGTCTTAATTCCATAAATTCTTTTAATTATAGTATCTTGTAACTCTAAATGAAAACATCTTGAATTTGAAAATCGGAACTGTAACTCCCAATATCATACCCAATATATCAAATGAACACATAAATTCATTTGATGCACAAAGATACAAATAATGATTGAATAATTCTTCTTTTTCTGCAGACAAACAGAAAACTACTCTTTCGATAGAGGCATATAGCCCATGAATCATTAACAGAACAGACAGAAAGGGAAATGTCTCTGATAGACATTTAGCATAACTTGATAGCAACACATCCCAACAGCCATGCTGCATATTCTTCTAAATCATTTAGACACAGTGCCAATCAACAGAATTAGTTAAAGAACGTCATCTTCAGAACTGTAGATTGAGTAATCGTCACCAATCTCAAAAATACTATGATGATTTATTGAATTATGAAACTTGTTAAACATCCTGAAACAAAATATCAACAGCAATACAGCTACGACAACGCCCCACATTAGAACCTGATTATTCATATCGAAATAATTAATACTTATTTATAAAATTCGATGCAAAGGTAATACCATACCACTCTTAAAAAAAGAAACGACGTGTGTTTATTACGATAACGACTATTAGTAAATTCGATAGCAAAAGTTGTATTTCTTATCAATAGTCATAAAAAAAGGGACTCCACTGAGCCCCAACCTTTGTTAACCTTAAATCTAATACTATGAAAAACACGTTACAAAGATATTCCAAATATCTAATAACATCAAGTAGACGATATGAAAAATATACAATTATTTTGTTTTTCATGACATAGATCAAATCTGTGTGCGATAACAACCGATATTTTACACTATTTTTCAATATAATTATCATCTAAATACTTGTTTAATTCAAATATAATATCTAACTTTGCAAAAGTAAGAAAAAACATAGCGAGCATATTATAGGATACAGAATTCCGACACCACATGATGTCGGAATTCTTTATTTTATTGTCCTCGCCGAAACTTCGTAATATTAATTAATAATAAACTAAAAACATTATGGCTTACATGTCACAAGAAGGCTACGATACATTAGTAGCAGATCTTAAAAGGCTCCAATCAGTAGAGCGCCCCAAGGCATCAGCCGCAATTGCTGAAGCCCGCGACAAAGGTGATTTAAGTGAAAATTCTGAGTATGATGCTGCTAAAGAGGCACAGGCTCATCTCGAAGATAAAATAAATAAGATTAAGCTTGCCATTGCCGAGGCTAAGATCGTTGATACATCTCGCCTCAGCACTGATGCCGTGCAGATTATGTCTAAGGTTGAAATGACCAACATGGCCACAAAATCAAAGATGATATACACTATTGTCAGCGAAAGCGAGGCCAACCTTAAGTTGGGTAAAATCAGTATTAAGACTCCGATTGCACAGGGACTGCTTAATCATAAAGTAGGCGAAACAATTGAAGTTAAGATTCCACGAGGCGTAATAAAGTTGCGCATCGACAAAATCAGCATTGAATAATCATCATTCTTTCCTTAACTTTTAATTCAAACAAAGATGAGCACTATATTTTCAAAAATTGCAGCAGGAGAAATTCCAAGCTACAAATGCGCAGAAAGCGATAAATTCTACGCTTTTCTAGACATTGACCCAGTAACAAAGGGACACACCTTGGTCGTTCCACGCAAAGAAGTTGATTATATCTTTGATATGGAAGACGAAGAATTAGCAGAATTTGAGGTTTTTGCGAAGAAAGTTGCAAAGGCTATCAAAGCTGCATTTCCATGCAAGAAGGTTGCTCAGGTAGTACTTGGTCTTGAAGTAAATCATGCACACATCCATTTGCTGCCAATGAACAGCGAGGCGGATGTAGACTTTAAGCATCACGTAAAACTAACAGAAAAAGAGTTTGAGGATACCGCAGATATGATTTACAAAGAATTTCAAAAATTGTAATCATCAATAATCGAGTAGGGAAGAATAAAGTTCTTATAAACTTATTCTTCCCTTCTTTGTTTTTATGTGCTCCAATCAAATAAATTTATCGCCTTTTTTCATTTGTACCTCAGTAACGTATTTCCTTACCAAAGCAGAAGAATCCTCTTTCTTGCAAATTAGCAATACATTATCTTTTTCTGCAACGATATATCCATCTAAACCATTAATAACAGCCAGTCTACCTTTAGGTAGCTTTATTACGTTGCTGTGAGAATTTTCCAATATCACGTCTGAGTTAATCACAACGTTATCATCCCCACTCTTTTGCATTGACTCATAAATTCCGTGCCATGTTCCTATATCAGCCCAACCGAAATTGCATCGTTTAACGAATACATTTTCTGATTTTTCTAATATTCCAAAGTCGATTGAAAGATTAGGATACAGAGGGAAATTCTCTTTCACAAACAAGTTCTCATCTTCAACTTTCCAATTACCGTTATCTTGATCTAACTTACGCAACACCACCGGCAACAGTTTATAAAGACTATCCGCAAGATATTTCACATTAGAAAGAAAGATTCCTGTGTTCCAATACCATTCACCGCTCTCCATAAATACGCGAGCAAATTCGCGATCAGGTTTTTCGATAAACGACTGGACCTTATATATATCATCAAAATCAGTATTATCTCCTATTTGTACATATCCGTAACTAGGTTCAGGACGCGTTGGCTTTACGCCCATTGTGAGCAAACAATCGTTTTTCTCAACGAATTCAAAACTTTCAATTACATTATCTTTAAATGCCTCTTCATTGATGACGGTTTGATCCGAAGGTGAAACTATAAGATTGGCATCTGGACATATTTTCATTATTCTATGTGCAGCCCATGCAACACTAGGAGCAGTGTTACGATATATAGGTTCTGCCATTATCCTCTCTTCTGGAACATGTGGCAGTTGTTCCTTAACGATATCAATATAAGTTTCGTTCGTATTTATGAAAATATTCTCTTGTGGAATAATTTTAGCAAAGCGTTCATAAGTTTGCTGCAATTGTGTTTTCCCAGAGCCGAAGAAATCAATAAATTGTTTTGGATAACTTTCGCGACTGCAAGGCCACAATCTTCTGCCTTTACCGCCAGCTAAAATCACGCAATAATTTTTATTTAGTGTTTTGTTCATAGTCATTTCTTTATTTTGGTACGAAAGTAAATATTAAAAACGAAAATGCAAAGTATTTTTTGTTTTTTAATCAAACCTTATCCTTAATCAACACTTTTCTCACAAAAACTTTGGAAATTCAAAATTAATGTGTACCTTTGCACCGTCTTAAACAAAAGACGCCATGCCCAGATGGCGGAATCGGTAGACGCGCTGGTCTCAAACACCAGTGGAGCAATCCATCCCGGTTCGATCCCGGGTCTGGGTACATAAAAACTCTGTAAGTCTCTGATTTACAGAGTTTTTTGCTTTTATACACCTCTATTTTGTTCCCAAATTGTTCCCATTCATCCCGAATTTACATTCAGAAACAGTCCTATCTTTCGTATTCATTCGCAGAGTTTCGCCAAGTTTCTTAATTTAAGTTCTATTAATATCTCAAGAGAGAAAGTTTTCTGAATATTGTTCCCAAGTTGAACGAAATTTGTTCCCAATAGCAAATCTATATGATGTCGGTTGAAACGGCCCCATTCTTTTAATACCCGTTTATGATTTAAGTTCTGACTTTTATTTTCTTTTCTCAAGACTTAAGCTCCAAGTGCCCTCATTTGAACATAATTTCAGTTCTATATGATATAAAAACAATAAAAATTTCTTTTAAGTGAAAAATATTCATTAACTTTACATTCGAATAATTAAACTGAAAAGTATGGAAGACGTAAATCGTTTAAAACTGGTCTTGGTAGAAAAGAAGAAAACCAGCAAATGGTTGGCAGAAGAGTTGCAGGTCAACGCTTCTACCGTATCTAAATGGTGCACAAATTCTTCTCAACCGGATTTGGAAACACTGATTAAAATCGCAGCGCTTCTCGATGTAAACGTAGAGTATTTGTTAAATACATCTTTAGGAGGTAAATAAAATGGCAGTTAAACTACAATATGATTCTAGTATAAACGTTTTAGGAAGTATTCCAGACTACGGCTCTATGATAAGTTTCATCTGTGAGTACAGCAATAAAAAACCCGAGAGCGAGAAGAGTTTTTCTTTTCGCACGCATAAGACGTTTACCCGTTTCCTTGCTGCTATCAAGGCATCCATTCTGCAGTTTGCCAATACCCGTCAGAAGAAGATGTTTCTCAGCGCATTGGCAGATGATGCCTATACGCCCCGAGAAAAGAGCCTGATATTGTTTTGGCAACTCACTTATGCCAATCGTCTGTTTCGTAAAATCACCGAAGAAGTATTTATGAAGGCTGTGTATCAGGGGCGCACTTCACTGTCGCTGATAGATGTGCTCAGTCTGTTGCATTATATCAAGGAAAAGAATCCGAAGGAATTGGACTGGTCGGAAGCCACGCTGAAAATCACGGCATCCAAATACCTCACCATCTTGAAGAAGCTGGACTTGGCTGATGGCAAACTGACGAAAGAAATTCGCCATCCCATCATTACCAGCCGACTATTCATCTATTTCATCCGCTGGATACTTGTCACAGACCCCAAGCACCGCAGCATCAATCATCCATTGATGATATTCAGCTTTTACGATAAGCAGTCACTCATAGAGCGACTTAAGAAAATAGAGTTCATGCCCATCTGGAATATCACCCAGATAGGCGAAGACGTAACCATAGAATTGATAGACCATGATGAATAAAAGTACATTTCAGTTAGAGCACAATCGACTGTTCAGTGAACTGCAGGATGCATTGAAATATGACATTGCCAAGATTACAGGCAAAGCCAACGGAGGCAGAAGTATCCTGTTCGTTTATCCTCCTGTTGACGATGATGCCTATATCTCGGAAGCGAAGAAAACACTGACGGGCAAGTATCGTTTCATTGATTTGCGACAACTGCTGACCTATTTCATCCAGGAGATGGGACTAGATACATTCAGGGAAAACTACGCTAATTTCCAGCAGGAAGTGTTCTATAGTGATAACTTCCCCGAAGAGAGTTTCTTCTATGCGGTTATGGAACATATCAAGTCAGCTTATGCAGCCGGCGAAATACCTGTACTGGTACATACAGGTACGCTATTCGGCATGAATTTCTCTAACATTAATATCATGGAACATCGCATAGTGATTGAATCCCAGATACCATTAATCGTGTTCTATCCCGCTACCGTGGATAAGGACAATATTTATTTCATGGACAGGCAGGTCGCGTCCAAATACCGTTGTATAGTCATTAAATAAAGCAAATCAATTATGAGTAATAAGATAAAGGATATATTATCCATCCAATTGGAAAACGACATCAAGAATGTCATCGATTTGAATTTACAGCAGGAGGCAGATATCAAGGAAGAGCTGGACGGCTTCATTCTGACGGAGAGTCTCGCCGGTCACTTGTCTGACTTTTTGGATGCGTTCTGTTCCGATATGAAGGAATCGGGTGTGTGGTTGAGTGGATTCTATGGTTCAGGTAAGTCATACTTCGCCAAGATGTTGGGCTTTCTGATAGCCAATCCAACAGTGGTAGGCACGTCGATGCGTGAGCGCTTCATGCCTAAGTTGGCTGGCCTGAGGAATGAGGACCTGATTAAAAACCAGATTAATTCACTGAGTAAGAGTGATTATCTGGTGGTGCTGTTCGACTCAGCTAAGGTGGACTATTCTCATGGCTTGTCGTTTATGGCGATGAGCCGTTTCCTGCTTACGCTCGGACTGCTGAACAACTGGATGGGATTTCTGGAGTATGATATGCTTATAGAGCAGCGCTATGATGATTTTCTGTCCGTCGTGAAATCCCAGAACGGAGGTAAGGAGTGGACGCAGATCAGACATAGTATGACCAATATCACCAAGTTCCGTCAGGCTGTGATAGAACTCTACGGTATCAGTGCAGATGATTTCGAAGAGAAGAAGAAACTGGTGGAAGCCAAGATTAACAGCTATGATGCCGATACATTGAAGAACGACCTGCAGCGCTATCTGGATATTTATCCAGCCAAGCGAGTGGTGTTCTTCATCGATGAGGTCAGCGAGGCGTTGAATCAGAATAAGATCAATCTTCTCGATTTGGAAGGACTGTCTGAAGCCTTGTCTTCATTAGGTAACAGGGTTTGGACTGTTGGCATTGCGCAGCAGGCTTTCCAGGACGTACTCAATGGTTCCGGTATCAGCGTGCAGATGCTCAATAAGGTGGAAGCCCGCTTCAAGACCCGCATCCCTATTGCTGCAGAAGAGATTGACACCATCATCCGTCGCCGACTGCTCACCAAGAAAGCGGAAGGCAAACAGCAGTTGGAAGCCTATTATACCAAGAACAGCGGTATGGTGCTGGATGTAACCAATATAGCGGGTATCTCATTGCAACCCACCAAGGATGCTGAGACCTATTCAGATTATTATCCGTTTTTTGAGCATCAGTTCAAGATGCTGCAATATTTCCTGTTCGGTTCGCGTAATACGGTCACTTCACAGATAGGTACGCGCGGTATGCTCATTTCCGTATTCGATGTACTGAAGAAGGAGTCCATGACCGAAGCGGATGTCTTCACCCATGTGAATGCCACCCAACTCTGCAATCAGGCGGAAGAATCCGTCACGGAAGCATTGCGTATGCGATATGAGCAGGCTGAGGCTCACCTCAGTGCCGAACCTTTCAAATATGTACAGGGCAAGGCATTGCTCCAGACCATCCATTTCCTTGATAAGTCGGGCGCTCAAGCCACGGTGGAAAATATCGCCCGTTCGTATGTCTGCCGTCTGGAACAGTATTATGACATCCTTGCTGAAGTGAAGCAGGCACTGGATATACTTGTCAGTCACAATGTGCTGATACCTACTGGCAATCAGTACAAGATAACCAGTCAGATAGAGCAGCAGATTATAGATGACATGAATGGTTTTGAGGTGCCTTCGTATCGCTCAATGGCGCAAGTGACTAATAACCTGAAGCAGCTGAAACTCGTCAAGGTGTGTCAGAGTCTGCTGCAGGATGGAATGAATATTCCCTTCTGTGTGGAGACATCCATCGGCGAGAATATCGCCAATGCATCAGAGCGTTTCATGAAGGTGAGCATTGACAATCCTTTCTATCCGGAAGACTATGACAGTAAGGTGGCTGCCATCAAACAGGAAACGCAGAATGACAGAAATAAAATCAGCATCATACCTTCCAATGCCGATGCCAATACCATCATGGACTTGGCAAGAGATTTACTGCAGATAGAATATATAGAAAGTAAGAACTACTCTACGGCAGAGGAGAAGGCGGTTGTGAACACCATTTCCGCGACCAAGGAAGCCAAGATGACGCAGTTGGATGAACTGATACGCAAGGCTTATACCGAGGGAACGGTCGTTTATCTCTATAATACCTATCAGTTGGATGATGCCAATTACGCCAAGGAGATAGAGCAAGTGCAGCGCCGTATGTTCGGTAATATCTATACGCAGCGGCTCAGTGCCACCCTGAATGATGACATGGCGGAAAGTATCATCAAGAAACCCGCAGCACAACTGTATAAGATGTTCGGTGCCTCTGAGGAATTCCGCTTCTTTGATACGTCGGGCAAGTTTATCGGCGACAATCTGAGTGTGGTGACAGCCATATTGGACAAGTGCAAATCATATATCAATGGCAAAGACCTGGAAGATACGCTGGCGGGACCTCCTACGGGATATACTTATGGCACCATTGTCTGTGCTATGGCTGCCCTGTTCCGTGGCAATAAGGTAGTTGTCAAGTACAATGGTACTGAATATCACTCAGCAGCTGATACGGGAGCAGAACAGATTTTCAAACAGCAGAAAAATTTCGGTAAGGCTTCATTCAAGGCGGTACTCAAGTCGCTTTCTTATAAGGAACGCCAGGACATAGTGGATATATTGAAGCAGGACTGTAACTATAAAAAGAATACAGACGATAATGACCTTTCGTACAATCTGAACGATTTTGAGATAGTAGAATGTATCAGTCTGCTCTCTGTAAAAATGATGGACAAGGTGAAGGCTTATATCCTCTTTGATGATGAGAAGGAGAAACTTTTTAAAGGTTCGGTACAGGCACGCAGTTTCCTTACAGAGTATTCCGCTAAGGTGACAGAAGCCAATTATATGGCGACCGCCCGTCTCTTCCTCCAGAATGCGGATGAATATATCTCGGCGGTGGAACGTATCGAGAAGGACCTGCGCTTCATCGATTCTGAATTCAAGGTGATAGAGGAGGAGCGTGACTTCATCCTGGATGTGAAGGAGGAACTGGAGAAAACCGGCGGCGACATGCAACTGATTCAGAAGCAGATGGACTTGTTCCGAGAAGCACGGGAAACGGACTTGGTGGCGAATGCCACTCAACTGAAGCAGTGGGCGCAGGACATCAAGGATATCTATTACCAGTTGATGTGCCATCAGGCTTCCATGCTTACGGATGATAGTCTGGCGCTTGCAGAAAAAGCGGTGGCACTGAAGAAAGTACTGGAGGCCTACCCCCATGCGTGGAATGAAAATATCTATAGCCAAATTTTGACATTGGAAAACAAACTGCAGCAGTTTGCCACGTTGCATATTGACCTGAAGGGTTGGAGCGTGAAGTGCAGCAACAGCGGTATGCTGTTGCGTGACATCGCTTACCAGCAACAGCAGTTGAAGCAGGACAGTCAGGACGTGGACATCTGGGAAACCGCTATCGTAACAGAAGACCCCAAACCGAAACCTGTGCCTGCACCTACTCCCACACCTGGACCCACTCTACCGCCCGCAACACCCAAACCAGTGGAGCGCAAGATGCGCAGTAAGATGCCTAAAGGCTCCTGTTCGGTAGGTCAATACCGTGACTGGCTCAAACAGCAGCTGGCGATGACCAATAAGTTTGGTGATACGGATGTATTAAACTTTGACGAATAACAGAACCACATAAATCATAGATACGACAATGAAACTGATAGATCATGTTCTCCAGATAAGAGGCCTCATTCAGCAGGCGATAGACAACACTTTCTCCCGATTGGGACTGGAAGCCGAGACACAGGGAAGTATAGACAGTCTGCCTGCCGGGCAGCAGGACAAATACAAGCGGTTGGCTGAAATCATCAGCACCCATGAGCGCGCTCTGGGCGATGACTATGCGGCAGCCCGCAGGGAAGCCATCAGTGAATGTGTGTTTACGCTGTTCAACCGTCTGGCTGCCATCAAGGTGATGGAGGATCGAGAACTGTTTCCAGAGGTGATTCGTCGACGTGCGGAGCATGGCAATCTCTCTTATGCCCATCAGCAGTGGTTGGAGGAGCATCCCGAGGAGCGCAGTGCCGAGCGTATGGGGCTGAAGCATTTCCTTCAGTTTAAGTTTCAGGAACTCTTTGACACGTATCAGATACCTATCTATAGTGATGACTGTCCGTATGCGGTATTCCCTACCGCCGATGAACTGGATGAGATTATCAATACGATGAATGCCATCGAGCAGGATGCCGACTGTGGTGCGGATATCTGGAAGGGTGATGATATTCTCGGATGGCTGTATGAGAACTTCAATACGGCGGAGAAACTGGCACTGAAGGATAGCGGTGACAAGACGGAATACGACAAGGTGAGCCTGCAGAGTCAGGTTTACACCCCTCGCTGGGTGGTGAAGTTCCTGGTGGATAACACCTTGGGCAAGATGTATCTGGAGATGTACCCCGACAGTAAGTTCACGGTGGATGCAGATACGGAGCAGGTGAAGTATCTTATTGCCACTGCACCGAAGAAGCAGGTGCGCCGCCCCAAACCGATACAGGATATTCATCTGATAGACCCAGCCTGCGGCAGCGGTAACTTCCTGATATATGCCTTCACCTTATTCTATGATTTGTATATAGACCAGATAGAGCACTATAAGGCTGACATCTCCCGCAGGGATATACCCCGACTGATTGTGGAAAACAATCTGTACGGTGTGGACCTCGATGAGCGTGCCGTGCAGCTCACGCAGACAGCCCTGTATATCAAAGCGATGGAACTGAAAGGCAGACGCGGGCAGATGCCTGCCAAGACGCATGTGGTATCCACCCACTTTGAACTGCCTACGTATGAGGATATGGAAATGAGCTTTGAGATGGGCGATGGCAAATGGAATGACAAACAGAAGGAGACACTTCATGAGATATGGGAGGACTTGCGCAATGCCTATAAGTTTGGTTCATTGGTTCGTGTAAAGGAGAAGTTTGAGGCATTGATTCCTGATGAGGAAGAGCGTGGACTCTTTGATGAAGAATTCCTGCAGGGTATCTTTGCCTTTAAGAATCATGCCATGACCATTCTTCGTAATCAGACGGCTTTGTGGAATGGAAAGGGAGCCAATGACTATGCCCACAGCAAGGTGAATGATGCCATGACTTTCCTGGATATCCTGTCCAATCCCTTTGATATTGCCGTTGCCAATCCGCCCTATACGGATAGTGCCAACTTCGGTCCGGAACTCAAAGCCTTTGTGGAGGAGAATTACAGGAAGCCATTAAAATTCAATATCAATCTATATGCTACATTCATTAAGCGCTGCTGCGAACTGACGGATGAGGATGGAAAGATTGGCATGATACATCCACATACTTTTATGTTTATCAAAACATTTGAAGATGTGCGAGAGTTCATGATAGAGAAAACGCATATCAATGTCATGGTAGATTATGGACTGGACAGAGTTAATCTTTTTGGACCTGGAATATTGCTTGATGCAACATTCTATACATTAGACAAAGGCTTGTCTAATAAAAATGAGCCTGGAATATATTTTAATATCACAGCTAATCAGCAGGAGAAGTTCAAAAAGGCTTCTTTAATGCAGGCTTACCAAGATCTATGCGATGGAAAAGATAATGAGCGTGTTTACCATCTTCCACAATCCAAATTAAAGGAAATCAAGTCTTCTCCTTTCATCTATTGGATTTCAGATGAGTTTAGAGAGAAATTCATAAATCGTACAATCGGAGAAGAATTCGATATTTGCAATGGTATTTCTTCAGGAGGAAATAACGAACAATTTTATAGATACCATTGGGAGATTTGCCAGAATGATATTTTGAGAAAATCAAACGAAAATTCTTATAAATGGACATTTATCAATAAAGGAGGTCCTTATAAAAAGTGGTATGGAAACATTTGGCTGGTTTTTGAATGGAGCGATAATGGAAAAAAAATAAAAAAATTAAAAGCTAAATATCCATCTATCAGATATGGATACGAAAATTATTATTTTAAGCCAGGATTAGCTTTTACTGGTGCAAGTAGTAAATCCCTTTCTGTTAGATATCAACCTGCGTATTGTATATTTGAGAGGGCTGGAAAATCCATTTTTTCCAAAGATAATTCAAATAATTATTTTAGTCTTCTTGGCTTTATGAATTCCATTCTTTGTTCTTATTTAATGGATTCTCTGAATCCAACAGTATCTTTCCAATCAGGTGATATAGAAAGAATTCCATATATACCTTTAAAAGAGAAATTTGTGCAAGAAGTAGTTATTCAGAACGTGCATATTACAAAATACCTCTGCCAGTTTTCTATAATAGAACCTCTTTATAAGTCATCGCCAATAAATAAAGAGTTAGATGTAAGTCAATGTCTATTGACTTTTTATAATAACGAGAATGCTCTATATACAGAAATCCTTTTGAATGAATCTATTCTTAATAATAGTGTATTTGAGGCCTTTGAATTGTCCAATAAAGATAGGCGAATTGTTCTCGACAAAGAAGGAATCCCAGTCGGTTCATTGCCAGTGAGTGCAGCAGCAAAAACAGCCTATACTGAATGGCTGAACAATAATAAAGAATTCCCTGCCACGGCAGAACTGAATGACTATCTGGCTGCATTGCCCGTCAAAGAGGAACAGCCAAGCATAGATGATTTCGAAACACTCTATCAGAACAACAACGGATGGGAGGAGTTCTGCATCAAGCACCAGATGAACCCGATAGAAGTGTGGTATCAGTTTAAGAATGCTCATATCCTTCCGCCGCAACGTACACAGACGCTTGCCTTCGAACTGATCACAGACGTGATACGTACCGTACTTGCCAAAGATGATGACGGCGTGATACCCCTCTCCAAACGACTGGGCGAAGACCAGTTGAGCGACCGCATAGAACAGGAACTGAACGAACGGGGATACTCGGCAGCACAAATCAGTCAGATTATCCAGCTGCTCGGCAGTCCGCTGGACGACTATCTGCTCAATCGCTTCTTCCAGCAGTTGAGCGACCATCTGAACCTCTTCATGTATCTGCCCAAGACCCCATTCATCTGGCACATCACCAGTGGCACCCATCATGCCCTGGAGGTATATATCAGCATCTATAAGTGGAGCCGCAACACCCTGATGCGCATCAAGAGCGTGTATGCCGCCCATGCTGAGACCCAGTATAATGACCGTCTCACCAGTCTGGACACCACCCAAGCCGCCGACCAGATAGAAGCCGATGACATCAAGGAAAAACTGAAGGAGCTCCGCACCTTCACCGACAAGATAGACATCCTCCTCGCCTCCGGTTACGACCCCATCCTGGACGATGGCGTAGGCAAGAACATAGCTCCCCTGCAGCAGGCGGGCTTACTGAGCTACGAAGTACTCAACCCGGGACAACTCAAGAAATATCTGAATGCCGACTGGTAAAAAATAAAACGAAATGAAAGATATCAATGAAATATTCGACGAACTGCGCTATCATTATGAGAATGAAGTGGTAGAATTCAAAAAAGCAGAAAACGGCTTTGACTCGGATGATTTAGGTAAATATTATTCTGCGCTAAGCAATGAAGCTAATCTGCGAGATGAAAGTTTCGCTTGGCTCATATTTGGAGTGCATGATAAATCTCGAGAAGCTATAGGAACCAGCTACAAGCAAAGTCCGGAAAGTTTGCAGAAACTGAAACAAGAATTTTCACAACATACTACGAATAATGTGACCTTTAGAGAGATATTCGAAATTGCTGTTGAGGGTAAAAGAATATTGCTGTTTCAGATACCGGCAGCACCAAGAGGGGTACCTATAGCATGGAAAGGGCACTTTTATGCACGCCGAGGTGAGAGCCTTGCTGCACTTGACATGGGAAAGTATGATGAAATACGTGCCCAGACATCAAGTCGGGACTGGTCGAAAGAGATAATACCAGAAGCGACAGTTGATGATTTAGATGATGAGGCTATAGCAGTAGCAAGAAAAGGATTCAAGGAGCATTTTCCCAAATATGCAAAAGAAGTGGACAATTGGGCAACTATTACCTTTTTGAATAAGGCACGTCTTACCATTCATGGTAAATTAACTAATGCGACCATTCTATTGTTGGGTAAACCAGAATCTTCTCATTATCTGAATCATATTGGAGAAATCGTTTGGAGACTGGAAGGGAAAGATAATATAGGCCAAGTGTTTGGCATCCCATTTCTGCTGTCAACAACAGATATATTGCACAAGATCAGAAATTATCCTTTTAAAATTTATCCAAAGAACCGCTTAATTCCAAGTGAAGGAATGAAGTATGATGAGGAATCTATTTTAGAAGCTTTGCATAATTGTATTGCGCATCAGGATTATCATGAGAATGCCAGAATCATACTCATTGAACGTGACGAAGAACTTGAGTTCAGAAACAGAGGCGGATTTTACGAAGGAACGCCTGATGATTATATTTTAGGTAACAAAGTTCCAGATAACTATCGAAATCCTTTTTTGGTTCAAGCGATGGCAAATATCAAGATGATTGATACAGAAGGATTTGGAATCCATAAGCTATTTGTTAAGCAAAAAGAGCGTTATCTGCCTATGCCTGACTATGATAAAAGTGACGACAAACATGTAGTCCTTATATTGCCAGGTACTGTTATCAATGAAAATTATAGTATTCTGTTGATAGAAAATGCAGATATCGATTTAACAACAGCTGTTCTTCTGGATAAGATACAAAAAGGCAAGAAGATAAGCGACGAGGCAATACAGAAATTAAGAAAAGATAAATTAATAGAAGGAAGGAAGCCTCATTTGTATATTTCCAAGTCTATAGCTAAAGTTACTAATCAGGAGATAGAATATACACTTACCAAAGGCTTTGATGACAAAGAATGTGAAGAATGGATTGTGAAGGCTCTGATGGATCACCATACATTGACAAGAAAGCAAATTAATGAATTGCTTTGGAGTAAATTGCCAATAGATTATGACGATATGAAGAAAAAATATAAGATAGGTAATCTATTGACTAAATTGAGGAAAAAGGGGCGTATCCTTACAGACGAAAATCGATGTTGGCATTTAAGCGAGATTTAAGCGAGATTTAAGCGGATTTAAGCGAGATTTTAAGCGAGATTAAGCGAGATAGATACACCCGATGGAATAACTGAGGGGAATAAAACGAAAGAAAATATGATAGACAAATGGTTCTTGAATGATATAAGCGAAGTGCTGGAGCATCACCACAGACTGGTGATCACGGATGCACTGGGTGATGGTGAGTTTCTCTTGGAATACTTGCCACCTAAGGTTACACGAATCAATGTGGAATATAATGATCTCGCGGAGATAGAAGCTAGGTATCTGGCGGAAAAGGAGCATCGGGATGATAACGTGGTGTTCTACACGAAACAGCCGAAGGAAAAGTTGAAATTCCTCTTGGAATATGCCGAAACGAATGGATGTGTCGTCCTGGATGATATGGAACACTACATCAAGACGCACCTGTTTGATGCTATCCATGAGAATACGCAACTGCAGAAAGTGGAACTGCTCACGGCAGCTAAGGTGAGCAGGGGCAAAGACTTGAACTGGTGGAAGAGCGTGAGCAACCGGACCATCAACCCGCTGGATGTGACTGGATTCATCATGGACTTGCTACATAATCCCGACGAGACCCGCCAAATGACGGATGCGGATATCTGGAAGACGTGTGCGGCTGAAGTGTATCAGTTGATAGGTAAGCCCCAGACGGAACAACCTGCTGAGACCATGGCGCAGAATATCATGGATACGATATTCACCGGACTGCTGAATAATCAACTGCCTGACTCGCTGCTCAGCATATATTATAGTTGCACGGACAGCACCTCCATGAAGGAACAGATGTCGCATTATATCGGCGCTTTCCATCTGCCTGCTGATGCATCGCCACTGAAAGCGCATCCTGACCATTGCTTTGCCGAACTGGATAAGCGACTGTTCCGCATGTTGAGTGACACGCTGAAAGAAGGCGGATTCAAGGAGCAATACCAACAATACGTGACGCTGAGGATGAGCAGCAAAAAGGCGATGGACTATAAAGCCCTCTGGCTGAAGGATGTAAAAACACTGTTGGAGTTCCGCCACAGCAAACTGAATGCTGTGATGGATATGAATGCCTTCATCAATTATTACAGAGATGTGTTTGCACCGCTCGACAGTGCCATCCGCCATCTTTATGCGGAATGGCTCCATGAAGAAGTGGTGATGCGCCCCTATCAGGAGTTGTATGAACAATATAATAAGGAACTGCTCGGCAAATGGTTTACATTCACTGGCGATTACATGCCTACGCAGAAGAATGTGATTCTGAATGCCTTTGCTGATGCAGGGCGCACAGCCGTCGTAGTCTGCGACGGTCTGCGACTGGAAATAGCTGAGACGGTGGCAAAGAAGGTGAACGGTCAACTGAACAAGACAACGGCTTTTGCCATGCTGCCATCCGTGACTGAAAATGGGATGAGCGCACTGTTCGGATGTGACGGTGTGGAAGTGAATGCCGTGAAGCGATATCAGCATCTGCAGGAGATGCTCCCTGATGTGCAGGTCATGCAACTGGAAAAGTTGAACTCCGGTATCACTGCCAATCATCTGGTACTGCTCTTCGGCGATATAGACCAAGTTGGAGAGAAAAAGCAGATGGCTGCTCTCAAGGACATCAATGCTTATGAAGAACTCTTGACCAAATGGATACACGAGATTTTCCAGTTGGGGTATCAAAAGGTGGTACTGACTACTGATCATGGTTTCGTGATAACGGGTAAACTGGATGAGGCTGACAAGATGCCTGTTCCCAAGGGTGCTGACAAGGTGGAGGAGAGATTCGCAACGGCTGCGGACAGACTGTCTGTGCAGGATGAAATGATAGAGCGGAAGTTTGATTTTCTGGGCAGTGCCTGGCAGTATTATGCCAAGACAGATAAGCCATTTATTACGAAAGGACCTTACGGATATGCGCATGGCGGCATGACACCGCAGGAATGTATCATCCCTGTGTATGAGTTTACGCAGCAACAGACTATAGAAGCGCTGCACATATCCATCACCAACAAACAGATGCTCAAAGAGGTGACAGGAAATTACTTTACCGTGAAACTGAAAGCCGCTGTAGACAATGACTCGCTGTTCTTACAGGAGAGACGTATCATCGTACAGGTGTATCACCATGACAAGATAACGGATACCACACCAAAAATCAAAATCGGGCAGGGTGATGAGCGGGAGTATGAATATGAGATGCCGGCTTCCGGTGATGTAAAGGTGGTAGTAATAGATGCACAGACCAAGGAGCAGATAGACTTCTGCAGTGTGGAAAGGAATGATGCACGAGGACTGGATGGCTTACTTTAAAACAAAGAAAAGATGATGCTGGATTTAGATAAAAAACTATTGGACAGGTTCCAAGGTTACGCAGTAAGAAAAGATATCGTCCGTTCCATCAAGGTGGGCTCGAATGTACCTGTATTCGTATTGGAATACTTGTTGGCCAATTCGTGCAGTACGGATGATGAACAGAAGATACAGGAGGGTATAGAGAATGTGAAGCGGGTGCTGCAACAACATTATGTGGATCCTAAGGATGCCAACCTGATACAGGCGAAGATTCATAGTGAAGGGTCATATAAGGTAATCGATAAGATTTCGGTGAAGTTGGACCCGTCAAAGGACAAGTACTGGGCAGAACTGTCTAATCTGAATATCCGTGATGCCAATATCTCGGAGGAACTGCTCAAACAGCATGAAAAGATGCTGATGGGAGGTATCTGGGCTATCATTGATATAGACTATGATTCCACCATCATGATCAATAAGAAGATTTATCCTTTTGTCATTTCCAAAATCAGACCGATACAGCTATCAGCTTTCGACAACAGCCGTATTCAGCAGTCACGCAAGGATTTCACCAATGAGGAATGGCTGAACGTGCTGCTGCGCAGCGGTGGCTATGAACCGGAATCGGATGGCATGACACCACGTATGAAAATGTTGCTGTTGAGCAGGTTTATCCCTTTGGTGGAAGCTAATTTCAATATGGCGGAGCTGGGACCGAGAAGTTCGGGAAAATCATTCGTATTCAAGGAACTGTCACCTTATTCCATGCTGGTAAGCGGTGGTCAGGGTACGGCGGCTTCACTGTTTGTGAATAATGCTTCCGGACAGATAGGTGCTGTGGGACAATGGGATGCAGTGTGCTTTGATGAATCCACCGATGAACTCTTCAAAGACAGGGAAGTGGTGCCGCTGATGAAGGATTATATGGAGTCAGGTTCTTTCTCCCGTGCCGGTAAATCAGGCGAGAAGTCCGCCAATGCATCTATCATACTGAATGGTAATATCAATCAACCGGTAGAGACGGTACTGCAGACCAGTCATCTGTTCAGTCCCTTCTCGGATAAGATCAACAGTGACACGGCATTCCTGGACCGTATTGGCTTCTTCCTGCCCGGTTGGGAAGTAATGAAGTTTGCACCATGCAATTTTACCAATCACTTTGGTTTTAGTACCGATTTCTTTAGCGAATTCATGCACAGCATGCGTAAATACAGTTATGTGGATGCGCTCGACGAATGGTATACACTGGGCAGTCAGATGCGCCAACGTGATACTAAACCTGTGTGTAAAACGGTGTCGGGACTGATAAAACTGATGCACCCCGATGGCAATTTCACAAAAGAAGATGTTGAAATTTACTTAAAATGGGCCATAGAAATGCGCCGTCGTGTGAAGGAACAACTGAAAAGAATTGGCGGTATGGAATTTTGGGATACCAACTTCTCTTATATAGACAAGGAGACTCAAGAAGAAACATTCGTATCTGTTCCCGAAGAACGCGGCTCAAATCTGATAGAAGATACGCCATTGCCTCCCGGTTGCTGTTTTACGGCCACAAGTGATGGCGACAAGGTGTCGCTTATCAAGATAGAAGTGATTTCTATGCAAGGCAATGGAAAGCTTTCCATAAGCGGAACATCGTCAAACGAAGTGAAAGAAGACATCCGTAATACATACAATTATATTCGAGCAAACGAGAAAAGCATTCTGTCTCAAAAATGTTCACTCATGCGTTTAGATATAACAGTACAAGTAACAGCATTGCTTGGTACAACTCAAATAGCAGGAATAGGTTCTGCCGTTTTTGCAGCTGTTGTATCTTCGGTTTTCGGACGCTATCTTAAACCTGCACTTGGTATCATAGGTAATATTTCTATCGGCGGTGCAGTGGAACGTGCTGTTAATTTCTCTGACAGAGTATCTCTTTTATCTGAAAATGGTGCTAAGACTATTTTGGTGCCAATGGACAATTTGCAGGAAATGGCGACACTTCCTGCAACAATACTCGGTAAATCGGATGTACCGTTCTATGCTAATGCGCAGATGATGATTCAGAAAATGATTTAAAAATGAATGAACTAGATATAAAGAAAATCGAGTATAATCGTCCACATGTGGTACTTGTTGGTGCTGGTGCAACTGTTGCGACCATTCCTAATGGAGATAAATATGGAATGCCGTGTTCCGTTATGAATAATTTTATAAAGAACCTAGGCTTAGAATCATTATTCAGATCAGTTACACTCACTACCAAAAGTACAAACATAGAGGATATTTATTCCGAGCTTTATGATAGAGGCGAAGAGTGTATGCTGAATTCAAGCGGATAATGCAACTGCATTGTAATCCAAATTAGTTAATTGTTTAAATTTCTGTTTGGGAGTCATATATCCCAATCTTTTCCTGGGTCTAGAGTTCAATATGTTTTGCACTCTTATGACTTGTTCTTGGGTAATATCTCCAAAGTCTCCGTACCTTTTGGGAAGTATTGTCTAATGAGTCCATTTGTATTTTCATTAGCACCTCTTTCCCATGAATGGTATGGTTTTGCAAAGTAAATAAAAATATTCAACTTCTCTGCAATTTTCTCGTGAAAACTGAATTCTTTTCCATTATCAGCCGTAATTGTGTGTATGAGTTCTTTAATAGGCATCAGAGCCTTAACGGCTGCTTTTGTGAGCGGTTCGGCTTCTTTCCCGCTTAAGCAGCGTATCCATACAAGCCCCGTAACCCTATCATTTATTGTTAATAATGCACCTTTGTGGTTTTTGCCTATAATTGTATCTATTTCTAAATCACCAAACCTAACCTTCTCATCAACGATTGATGGTCTCTCATCTATATCAACCCTATTCTTGATAAAACCACGTCCATTAGTTTTTGAACCACGCTTGGCATAATGCCTTCCCTTTCTACGTAAGTGTTTGAACAACAACTTATCACCAGTTTTCTTATCTTTCCATATATACTGATAGATTGTTTCATGGGATATGCATTCCTTTATGTTTGTTTTAAGGAATCCATTGATTTGTTCTGGGCTAAAATCTGCTTTAAGAAAAATATCCACTATTAGCTGTAATGAATGATCAAACTTATGATAGCGGGTACGTCCTTGCATCCGTTTGACATACTTGCGATGGGCTAAGTCTGCTCTATATGACTTGTTTCTAGCATCTGAATTGCGACTTATTTCACGTGAAATGGTACTTTTGTTGACCTTTAATTGTATGGCTATGTCTTTTTGTGACTTTCCACTTTGTAATAATGCAAAGATTTCGTATCTTTGACCCTCGGTAAGATGTTTCTTTTTCATAAGCTACTGATGGTTGGGGAACTTGAGGATGCAAAGATAGAAACAACTTCTCCACAGAGCAAACGAAAGGGAAAGATTTTCTTTCTCTTTTAGCTCTGAAAA
>RCMY010001012.1_pt1 | contig 26771 bp, 21 predicted proteins | sample 2041341 | NCBI WGS metagenome assembly RCMY01 (sample SAMN09708234, study PRJNA481090) | Marine sediment metagenome, whole genome shotgun sequencing project.
ATTTGCCATGTCTTTTTGTATGAAAAAAAATAAATGTTGTAGTTTTGATTTTCATCAAAACCACAACATTTATTATAGAGCCTAAAAAATAGGCCGGTGCTGTTCTTTATATGAAACTGGCTTTTTCAACGAAAAGCAAGCTGTATTTGCGCTAAGAGATAAAATGATAACAACGTCAATACCAAACAAAAAACACCCTTTAGTATGACGGGTTTATCCGACAGGAAAATCGTTCGGTCAAACGCAAGGTTTATCCCCATCAAAGCTCCACCAATCGCCCCGCCGCTGATCAATAAAATATTCAGTGCCATGAACACGTATAATACTTTTGGCAAGTTTTCAGAGATCTGTATTTTTTCACCGCCGTCAATGCGCAGGCTTACCGGTTTAAAAAGATTAGAACTCATATCGCCTTCTCGTTCCTGCCCTTTATCGTCAAGCACTTTGAACTTCCCGCGACGATTTAACTTCACTGCCTCACCATCGTATAAAATAACCATTTTAAGCGCCTTGAATTCAACTTCCAGTTTATGTTCAATAAAATCTGGATGCTCGACTGTTATTTTTTTGCTCAAAAAAAAATCCCCCTATTGATTTGTTTTATAAATCGGTTTTACAGAAACAAAACCTGCTGGCATTCCCTTCAATATTACAATATATGGGAAACCTTATTTTCACATTATAGCACAGACAAGGCATTTCGTGTATTTAAATGTCCCCATCTCACCATTTTTTCTCTTTTTTCTCTCATTTGTGGGACTGGACAAAGGCTTTTATCTAAGCTACTATAAACATTGAACAATTTTATCAAACAACGTAAATCAAAATGTTTTTATAAGGGTGGATAACAACCATGGTACTGCATCACATGAAATTAGCTTTCATGCTCTTAAGCTGTCCGATCATCATTGGCGTCATCGGCTACATGCTGCTCGAAGGCCTGTCCCTAACCGATGCTATTTACCTCGTGATCACAACTGTCTCAACCGTCGGCTACGGCGATATCACCCCAAAGACTCCGGCAGGGCGTTGGTTTACGATTTTTTTAATCATCATTGGCGTTGGCCTCCTTTTCTACACCCTGACCTTAGCGGTCAGCTTGATTGTCGAAGGACGCTTACAAGATGTTTTGGGGAGGCGCGAAATGCGAAAAAACATAGAAAATCTTAACCAACATATCATCATCTGTGGAGCCGGAAAAGTTGGTTCCAATGCCATCTTGCGTTTACAGCAGGAAAACGAATCCTTCGTCATCATCGACAATGACCCGGAGACATGTAAGCACTGGGAAGATGAAAATTTCCTCGTTATCCGCGGCGACGCAACCATGGATGAGGTCTTGCTTTCAGCGGGGCTGCGCCGAGCAAAAGGCGTTATCGCCGCGCTGTCTGGCGATGCCAACAACGTTTATATCACGTTGACTGCCAGAACTATTTGTCCTGATATCTTCATCGTAGCCAGGGCCGACCGACCTGAAGCCGAGGAAAAAATGCGCCGGGCTGGCGCGACCTCTGTCGTATCGCCGGCAGTCATGGGCGGGCGCCATATGGTCAACGCTATGACAAAACCGCTGATCATGGATCTGATGGAAAATGTTTTTTACAATCAGGAACTCCATCTCGACATGGCCCAGATCGCCTTGCAGAAAAAATCCGATTTGATTGGCAAAAGCCTTATGGACAGCGGCATTCGCACCGAATACAACGCCATCGTCATCGCCATTCAACGAAATGAACATTTACTGGTAAATCCCCAGGCAGAAGAACGATTGCTCATTGATGATGTCCTTATTTTACTTGGAGGACCAAACGAACTCAATCAATTGAACAAGCTAGCTGGCAATAAATCCAGCAGTTAAAAAGCTATTTTCTCAGTAAAAAAGAGTTGCTGCAAAAGCGGAATTTCCGGCTTTTACAACAACTCTTTTTTTGTTTTACGGCATCAAATTCAGACCTTGAATTTTCTTATCGCCTTCTGCAGCTCTTCTGCCATATTAGCTAAGTGCTGGCTTGCCGACGAGATTTCTTCGACCGAAGCCGATTGCTCTTCCGTTGCCGCCGAAATATTTTGCGTCTGCTGTGAAGTTTTTTGGCTTTCTTGATCGATTGCTTCTACCGCACTGACGACGTTATGCGTGCCGCTGGTAACTTCTTCGATCGCACCCGATATCTCGTGAATTTGATCCGTCATAGCCCGAACCATGGTAAGGATCGCTTCAAAGCTTTCACCGGCCGTCGACACAACCTGCGTTCCGTTATCGACTTCTTTTTTGCCGTCGTTCATAAAGGTGACCGCACTATTGGTCTTAGCCTGAACTTCCCCGATCAAATCCGTTATTTCCTTCGCTGCATTTTGCGACTGCTCAGCTAATTTCCTTACTTCTTCTGCTACAACAGCAAATCCCCGGCCAGCTTCACCAGCTCTTGCCGCTTCAATTGCTGCATTTAAGGCAAGCAAATTCGTCTGTCCCGAAATATTGGAAATCACATCGACAATTTGACCGATTTGTTTGGATTTTTCTTCCAATTCGCCGATTACAACCGATGTATTATTGGTCTTTTGTTCAATGATGCCCATTTGAGTTACTGCCTGCTTGATAGCAGCCTCACCATCATTTGCTGTCTGTGCTGTTTTTTCAGCTGAAGTCGCTACATTTTCCGTATTGCCGGCAACTTGCCCAATAGCATTTGAAATCTGTTTGACCTCTGTGCTCGCATTATCCGCTAAATGGAGTTGTTTTTCAGCGCCATTTGCAACTTCGCTTACAGCGTCTGCCACCTGCGTCGAGGCCTGTGCCGATTGTTCTGCATTGGCGGTGAGCTCTTCTGACGAAGCCGCCAATTGCTCGGATGTACTGGCCAATTGAACAATCAAGCCATTAAGATTGCCACGCATCTTTTCGCACGCCTGCGAAAGCGTCCCGAACTCGCTTTTATCATGTAAGCTTTGTGCTGAAACCGCCTGCGAAAAATCCCCTTTTGCAAGAGTTTCAACAAAATGCACAACATCGACCAAGCGTTTCTTTATCCGAGCCGTGATAAGCCAGCCAAGAAGTCCACCCAAAAGCAAACCGATAAAAATAATCACGACAAAGACCATACTGGCAAAAACAAACCCCTTATGGTTTTCTTCGCTGAGTGCTGCCGCCGACTTATTCATATCATCACTCAAAGCTCTAAGGTCTGCCGTAAACTTCTCAGAAAGGATTTTCCCTTGCTGATTGTAAAGAGCATAGGCCTCTGCGTTCTTGTTCTGCGTAGCTAAGGCTATTACATTTACACGAACCGCCCTGTACTTCGCTAACTCTTCACGGATCTGCTTGCTCTTTGCCAGGGCTGCATCACCGATTGGAATCTGTTCAAATTTCGTCAGATTTTCATCAAATAATTTTGCTCTCGTACTGATATCTTCCGAAAGATTCTTATTCTCCCCAGCGTCTTGTGTAATCATAAGCGCATATGTATCCGCTTCGATTCGATAGGCCTGCGCCCCATTGTCTCGGATCAGCTCGATTGCCTGCAAGTTTTCCTTGTACATCTTTTCCATGGATTCGTTGGTTTTACTGAGGAAATAATACCCAGTCCCACCTACGCAAACCAAAGCGGCCAAGAAAACTGCAATCAGCAAGCCTAATTTTTGTGCTACTTTTAAGTCATTTAACCAATTCACTTCTTACACTCCCTCTGAAAATACAATATATATCCTTACCTATTACCCTGTATTCCCGTAATCGTTCAGCATCTCCTGCCATATTTCTCCTCATTCCCCAAAATCGGGAATATCGTCCCTATGTTTCTATTTATTTCAATAATTTAATTTTATTCCTAAAATAAAAGGTTCTACCCAAAAGAAAATCCCACACAAGCAAAGCCTTTTAAAGGCTCACTTGTGTGGGATAGGTCTTTTACCCTATTTTAAGACTCGAAATCGACTATATCAGACCTTGAAACGACTGACTTCTGTCTGAAGATCCGCCGCCAGTTTTGCCAAGTTTTGGCTGGCTGTCGCGATTTCTTCCATTGAAGCCGATTGTTCTTCAGTAGCTGCCGATACAGATTGTGAATCATCCGCATTTTTATTGCTGATCTGTTCAATATCTCGAATCGAGAGCATCATCGAGGCATTATCCTTAGACATATCATGGATTGCACTCGATACGCTGATGATTTCTGTTGATAACTTTTCAATTGCCGTAACAATCGCTTTGAATACTTCATCGGCAGACTTAACCGTATCGATTCCCATACGGACATTTTCAGAGCCTTTTTGACTTGCTTCAACTGCATTTTTCATGCCCTCATGATTTTTCTGCACCAAAGCAGCAATCTGTTGTGAGGACCGCTCTGATTCTTCTGCCAGTTTGCGTACTTCCTCGGCAACTACAGCAAAGCCTCGGCCCGCTTCCCCAGCTCTTGCCGCCTCTATTGCTGCATTGAGCGCCAACAAATTGGTCTGCCCGGCAATATTTGAGATGAGCTCGACAATATGCCCGATTTCATCGGAACCTTTTGCCAGCTGGCCTATCGAAGTTTCTATCGTTTGCGTCCCTAAAGTAATCTGTTCCATTTGGCTGACTACTTTGGCTATCGACGCCCGGCCACTGCCGACCTGGTCTGTCGTTGCCTTAGCGTCTTGCGCAATGCCCTGCGTTTTTTCCGTCAATTTCTGTGCATGGTTATTTATCTTCTCAGAAATCATGCGGATTTGTGTTGCTGCTTGCGACTGACGTTCTACCCCTTCAGCGATGTTCGTAATCGAAATCGCGACCTGGTTTGACGCCTGAGCCGATTGCTCAGCACTAGCTGTGAGTTCTTCCCCAGCAGCTGCGACTTGTTCCGTCTGATCTTGAACCTTGCGAATCAAGTTACGCAAAGTCTGCCGCATCGAATCAAAGCCTTTCGCCAACTGACCAATTTCGTCTTGCGCTTCAACGGCAATATCATTTTGTCTTAAATCGCCTGAATTAAGCACATCGCATTCGTCGCGAATCGCTATGATCGGTGTCGTAACCTTTTTGGCGAAAATAAAGATGACAAAAATCGCCAAAATCACTGCCAATAGGGATATCCCCATCATGATCTTGAACAATACCGCGGATTCTGCTTCAACTTCAGCTTGCGGAGCAGCGGCAACAACAGCCCAGGTCCTGCCATCGAGTTCAATCGGCGTTATGATGGCGATATTTTCGACACCATCGGTCGAACGATAATCCGCAGCCGTCTGCGTATTACTTTCCATCGCCGTTTTAAAAGCCTGAACCAAGCGATCATCAAGTTCGCCCACGCCTTCGACTTTCTTTTGCGACAAGTCCATCTTACCGACAAGCTCTGGTTTACGGCTATAGCCGATGACAAGCCCCGAGCTGTCTGCCAAATACGCATAACCCGTCTTAAAGAAAGATACATTTTCAACTAATTTTGATAAGCTATCCAAATTAATTGATGCCAAGACAAAACCCGTAAGCTGATTGTTGACAAAAACCGGACGAGTCATCATCGTCATGAGCTTTCCCGTCGATTCGCCCATAAAAGGTTTTGCTATATAAGGTTTCTTCGTCTGTTGTGGAATTTTTATATATTCGCGATCCCCGCGGTCAAGAACCTTTCCGTCATTACGAAGTGCCTTTCCATTTAAATCCGAATAAAAATACTGTGCGACATTGCTGCCCGAAACCAAAGGCGTGGATAAAATCGCCGCTTTAGACGTGGCATCGCCTTGCTGCAGTCCCGGATTTTTCGCCAAATCATCGAGCCTTATCGTCGGCTCAAGCATCTCCGACCGAATGTCTGCGGCAATTTCATTGCCCAGTCCGCTGGCAATTTTGTGTGCATCATTAAGTAAAGCCGCATTTGCCAAATAATAGCTGATTCCTGATAAAACAAAAAAGCTCAGAATAAATAACGGCAATAAAATCACAAGAAATTTCGTTCTTACATTTTTAAACTGCATGCAATATTTCCTCCTAAATAAATATACAAATTTACCAAAGCTGTTTCATCGTCCCTGAGTCCAGCTTCTTTTATACTTAGCCATTTTAGATTGAATCTCCTCTTTTCTGACAAGAAAATAAACGCCTGACAAGAGGAGTCTTCTACAGCAAGACTCCTTTATCAGGCATTTCAATCAATGCGTATCCATTTGTTTAAATGAGTGGTTTCCGAATCAAGTCGATAATCGTACCATCACGGTATTCGACAACCGCAATAATATCTTTATCATCCTGGCTTACTGGAATCTCTTCTGGTTTGCCAACGAATTCATAGGCCATTTCCTGAAGTTCCTTGATGGTCTTGATTGGAAGTTTACTACCCTTTAATTTTTCAATCAAATCCTGACGTTTTGGATTGATTGCAATGCCGCGGTCTGTAATGATGACGTCAATGCTTTCGCCAGGCGTTACAACATTTTGTACGTGGTCGCGAATCATTGGCAAGCGTCCACGGATAAGCGGCACAACGATGATGGAAAGCTTCGCTCCAGCTGCCGTATCGCTATGACCACCAGAAGCGCCCATCAAGGTTCCATTCGAATCCGTAATGACGTTGACGTTGAAATCTACATCGACTTCCGTTGCACTCAAAATGACGACATCGAGTGCATTTACAATCGGGCTTGCATTCCAAGGATTGGCATAAAAAGAAGCCGATACCTCAAGATGACGCGGGTTTTCTTTGATGGACTCGATTGCAGTCGTATCAAAGGTCTGTGCATCATAGCAAACTTCAAATAAATCATCTTTGAGCATTTCTGTGAAAATCCCCGTCGCACCACCAATGCCAAAGCTTCCCTTGATATTCTTGGCTTCCATTTTTTCACGAATGAACTTCGCCGCTGCCAAAGATGCGCCGCCGCTGCCAAGCTGCATGGAAAATCCTTGCTTGATATAGCCTGTTTTTTCCATGACTTCTGCCGCGTATTCCGCCATCAAAAGCTGCGTAGGACTTTTCGTCAAACGAATCGCACCGGATGCAATGCCTTCCGGATCACCGATTTCTTCGACTGCAACCACATAGTCGACCTGAGTCTGCGGAATGCTGTACGGATAAACAAAACCATCGATCAAGTTATCGGTAATCATGACAACCTGGTCTGCGCAAGCTGCATCGATCATGGCATATCCCATCGAACCAAATGCTGATTTTCCCTGTTTGCCTGTAGCATTGCCAAGATGGTCGCAAGTCGGTGCGCCCATGAAGGCAACGTCAATCTTGAGTTCACCAGCTTCGATTGCTCTGGCACGACCACCATGCGAACGAATAATGACTGGTTTTTTGAGTTTCCCCGGATTTTTAGTCAGATACTTGCCAAGTGCGCCGCGAAGTCCGCTCGTTTCCAGTGCAGTAACCGTTCCATCTTCAATATAATCCACCAAAAAATCGTGGCAAGGGCTCAATGAGCTCGAAGCAACCGTAATATCTTTGATGCCTTTTGCAGCAATTTTTTCCATGACCATCTTTAAGAGATAATCACCATTTCTCAAATGATGGTGAAATGATATTGTCTGTCCATCTTTAAGGCCTGTTTTTTCGATTGCTTCATCAATCGATGCGAGAACTTTATCGGCGCCAGGTTTTCCGACACGGATTTTTTTGCCACGGCAATTACCTTCTGGTTGATAAGCAAATTCGCCTTGATAAAGTTTTATATCTTCAAGTCCCGCGATTTTTTCGGGAATCTCACGTCCAACTGCATTTTTCATGCCTGTTCCCTCTTTTCTTCTACATTTACGCCAGCAGCTATCGCCTGATCTACGACACGCTGCGCCCGAACGACGATTGGGCCATCGATCATTTTGCCATCAACAGCAAGCACGCCTTTATGGTTTTTCTGTGCGTCTTCATAAGCGTCCAAAACCTTCAACGCTTTTTTGATCTGAATATCCGTAGGCGTATAGAGGCGATGCACTTCGGTGATCTGTTTTGGATGAATGACCGATTTTCCATCAAAGCCCATATCACGGCTGTTGGTTACTTCATGCTCAAAACCTTCCATGTCTTTTACATCAGAGAATACGGTATCCAGGCACTGAATTTCCGCATCACGAGCTGCCATAAGAATTTCCGAACGGGCAAAATAGAGCTCAATTCCGGATTTCGTCCGATTGGTTTTGATATTGGCAATAAAATCTTCCGCGCCAAGAGCAATAGCGACCATACGCGGATGCTTGCACATTTCACGCACATTATAAAGGCCTTTTACGCTTTCAATCGCTGCGATGATGCGGATCGTACCTTCTTCCCAGCCATTTTCTTTTTCTACACGTTCAATTTCTGCCGTAACTAAATCGAGTTCTTCGATGCATTCAAGTTTTGGCAAACGAATCAAATCCGGTTTCGCTGGCAAAATGACTTTGAGGTCATCCATGCCAAACGGCGTCTGCGTCGGATGATTGATGCGGACAACCGTTTCCGATTTGAATTTTATTGATTTGAGCGCTTCTGCAACCAAAAGACGCGCTGTGTCTTTTTCTGTAACAGCAATCGAGTCTTCGATATCAAACATCAAGCTGTCAGCGCCATATGTATCAGCACTGTTGATCATTTTTGGATTATTGCCTGGCACAAACATCATCGTGCGGCGTAATTTCGTCTTTGGATCGATCATTTCTTCATGCCCCTTTCCAATGCCCCTAATACTCTGGCTTTAATCGTATAATCCCATGCGCTTTTATCGATAGCGTCTACGGTCACATCACTGAATCCAGCTTCTTGCACCGTTTCGCGAATCACTTTTTCCATTTGCTTTCCGTATTGGAGTTTCACCGGTGACACGAGCTTCACCGTTATCCCTTGTCCTGCCTGGCCCGGTGCAACGGTAACCAAAATATCATTTTTTTCGTCAAATCCGGCCGTTCCCGACTGAATAAGAACTTTATTTGCATTTTTCTGCATGCTAAAATCCTCCTTTAATCAATTGGATCATCTGTTATCTATTATAGTTATTTCTGAATTATAAAAAAAATACGAATTACCAATCATGCGCTATAGAAAAAATCGATAATATACAATTATACAATAATAACCTATTGTTTTTTACAAAATTAACCATTTCTTTATTGTCATAAATTACCCCTCACAAAAACGCCGCCTACCCCATCCCCTGGCAAATCATTCTGTTTTATTTTAGGAATTTATCAATTGTTTAACTTTTTATATCATTATTAAAATAGTAATAAAACAGTTTAATATTTCTGCTTTAACAGAACCAACACCCTTGTGAAAAATTTCATTATTGGTTTATCGAATCATCAACAATCATTTTTTTTAATTTTACATCAAAGCAACATTTTTATATTATTTAATTAACAAAATTTATACATGGAATTTTCTCAACTTTTAAAATTCTATGATAGGAGTGTTACATAATGAAGAAATCCGCTCAGCAAAGTAAGCTGTTTGGGGCAATCATCACCATTGCGGTCGTTGTCATCCTTTGGCTTATCCCTGTACCAGAAGGTTTAAAACCTGAAGCCTGGCATCTATTTGCTATTTTTATCGGCACAGTTGTCGGTTTCATCCTGCAGCCGATTGAGCTTGGCACCATCACCTTGATTGCCTTGACGCTTTGTGCCTTGACTGGCACGATGAAGTTCGCTCAGGTTTTGACCGCATTCAGCGGCGGCACCGTTTGGCTCATCGTTTCAGCTTTTATCTTGGCCAGAGCCTTCATCATCACTGGACTTGGTCGTCGTATCGCTTATTTGGCTATGCGCGCCTTCGGCAATAGCAGTTTGAAGCTCGTTTATTCGCTTGCCCTCAGCGATATGATTATCGGACCTGCAATTCCGTCCAACTCAGCACGTGCTGGCGGACTCGTCTTCCCGATCGTCCAAAGTCTGGCCCAAGCCTTTGACTCCCATCCGGGAACCACATCTAGAAAAATCGGGGCTTACCTCATGGCCTGCACATTCCATTTGGATTTAGTTGTTTCCGCCTTATTCCTCACAGCTATGGTCGGCAATCCAATTGCCGTAGGCATGGCCAAAAAAGTATTTGATATCGATATCACTTGGATTGGCTGGTTCGTCGCCGCATCTGTCCCAGGCATTTTTGCTATCTTGGCGATTCCTTATGTCCTCTATAAAGTCTATCCGCCAGAAATCAAAAAAACCCCTGAAGCGAAAATCATCGCCAATAAAGCGCTTGAAGAAATGGGTCCTATTTCTCGAAGTGAAAAAATCATGCTCTTTGTTTTCATCATGCTGCTCGGCCTTTGGTCGACAACATCGTTCACCGGACTCGATACCACGCTCATCGCTTTTATGGGTCTTTGTATCTTGCTCGTAACCCGCGTCTTGACCTGGAAAGATATCCTCACTGAGCAAAAAGCCTGGGATACTTTGATTTGGGTCGGCGGCGTCATCGTCATGTCCGACTACCTCAATAAAACCGGGTTTATTCCTTGGTTTGCCAAACTTTTGGAAAACCAGATGGTCGGCGTCAGTATGCTTACCGCCGTTGTCCTCTCGTTTGTCATTTACCTCTACAGTCATTATTTCTTTGCCAGCATGTCAGCTCACGTAACGGCAATGTATGCCGCACTGATTACCCTCGGTGTTGCGGCCGGTGCACCGCCGTTCATCTCGGCTTTCGTCGTGGCTATGGCCTCTAACATTTGCGGTTGTTTGACGCATTTTGGCACAGGCCCGGCTCCAGTATTCTTTGGAGCTGGTTATATCGACCAAAAAACCTGGTGGAAAATCGGTTTTGGCGTCTCCTTGCTGCACATCGTCATCTGGCTCGGCGTCGGCGGAGTTTGGTGGAAAGTCCTCGGCTACTGGTAAGACTCACCATTTAATAAAGCAATATTGTGAAATGTTTAAAGGAATGCTTACTATGATACAGAATATATATCATAGTAAGCATTTTTTAGGAGGTTTCATCTATGGAAGACCGCGACTGGTTAATCATCCAGGCTCTACATAAAGAAAAAAACATCACAAAAGCGGCGCAATCCCTCTACATGTCGCAGCCATCGCTTACTGCCAGACTGCAGCATATTGAAGGCGAATTCGGTGTACAACTCGTACATCGCAGCACCAAGGGCATTCAGTTCACCGCCGAAGGTGAATATCTGGTTGAATCATCCACCGCAATCGTCGGCCGCCTCAACCAAATCAAATCCGAGATACAAAGCATCAGCGAAAAAAATTCTGGAACTCTTGAAATCGGAGCATCCAACTATTTAACTTTATATACGCTGCCTGGACTGCTCAAAGAATTCAAAAAAATATATCCGCATGTCAAATTCAAGGTGACAACCGACTGGACCAAAAATATCTTTAGCTTGATTTATAATCAAAAGATACACGTCGCGTTCGTCAGCGTCGATTACGGCGGCTGTAAAGACATCCACATGCTCTACGAAGAACCTATCTGCATCGCCTCCGCTGAGCCCTTTGAACTTGCCGACCTCCCTAAGATGCCCCGCATCGAATACAAAAGCGACTATCTGCTAAAAACCCAGCTCGATAAATGGTGGAGAGAAAACTTCGCTCAGCCGCCCCAAACCAGCATGATGGTCGACAAACTCGAAAACTGCAAAGAAATGGTCTGCCATGGCCTCGGCTATGCCTTGCTGCCTTCAAGAATCATCAGCGGCACGAACCTGCATAAAAAAATCATCACCAGCAAAGATGGCCAGCCCATCCTCCGAAAAACCTGGATGATCAGCAACGAAGCATCACTAGCACTTCCACTAGTCCGCCTCTTTGTTGACTTTGTTAAGAAGACTAAATTCTGAAACTTTCTATAAAAGAAAACTCTCCCGTAGCAGTTCACCTATCAATCTACTACTGGAGAGTTTTTATTTGCAAAAATCACGTTGCTCAAAATTGTGCAATACATAATCATTTTCAGTAGAACCAGCAACATTCAATTTCTGCTCATATTAGGACTTATGCCAACTCTTTCGGCATAAGTCCTATTGTCATTTATTGTCACTTCCTATAGAATAGGATATTGTTGCTCTTAATCATATCAGCACTTTTACCAAAATACCGTTTATTCTAAAGGAATCTTCTAGTTTTACATAATAAAACAAGTCTATTTTCGAGCAACGTTCTTATTACATAAAAATAATTACCAACATAATCTGCTGCCTTTTGAATAACCGGTAAACAAAAACTATACATATAGAGGAGATATTTAATTTTGAGCCAAGAAAAACGTACTATCGATTTAAAAAACATCCAACTGAAAGACATCATCGACATGGATTTTTTGCAATCCTTCCAGGATGATTTTGCTACAGGTGTAGGCATTGCTAGTGTGACAGTAGATGCCAATGGAACACCTATCACGAAACCAAGCCAATATACGCGCTTTTGTATGGATTACGTGCATTCGACTGAAATCGGCGATAATCGCTGTGCCAACTGCCATCATCAAGGTGGAATCGATGCCACAAATTCCGGTAAACCTGTAATCTATGAGTGCCATGCTGGCCTTATTGATTTTGCCGCTCCAATTATTTTAGAAGGATATCACATCGGCACTATTCTTGGCGGACAAGTATTGACACATCCTGTAGATGAGTCAAAATGTGCAAAGATCGCCCAAGAAATTGGCGTTGACAAAACTGGCCTTCTTTCTGCCGCCAAAGAAGTACATATCTTAGAAAAAGAACGTATCGAAGCCGCAGCCAACTTGCTTTTCAAAGTTGCCAACAGTATGTCCAAAGATGCCTACCAGAAAATGAAACTGCAAAACGCTTCCGAAACCCTAAACGATGGCATCAGCCAAATTTCCGCAACAATGGAAGAACTCGCGGCTTCCGCCTCAACAGTTGCCGATACACAAACCAATTTAAATAAAGAAATCAAAAACGTAAATGCGGTCACCGGAAAAATCAACGAAGTCATGGATTTCATCAAAGACATTGCTGACGAAACTAGACTGCTTGGCTTAAATGCTGCTATTGAAGCCGCCAGAGCTGGTGAAGCCGGTTTGGGGTTTGGCGTCGTCGCTCAAGAAATCCGTAAACTATCCGCCGACTCCAAAAAGACCGTCGGTGAAATCAAAGAACTCACAACCTTGATTAGAGACTCCGTAGATAAGACCGTAAGCATGGGTAATGACACCACTGAAACCATCGAACAACAGGCCGCTGCGATTGAAGAAGTGACCGCCAGCGTAGAAGAAATCCATAGCCTCACCGATCAGTTGAATATGCTGGCACTGGAAAAATAAAAAGAAAGAAGGAATCCTCATTATGGCAAGCCGGCAATTCGTCGTTTTTACAATAGATGAACAAGAATATGGCATAGAAGTTTTAAGTGTCAACGGAATTTTGCGTTCCAAAAAATTTTCACTCCAAAAGGTTCCGGGGCTTCCAGCCTCGATTGAAGGCATCATCAACCTTCGCGGTGAAGTAAAATATCTTTGCAATTTACGAAATAGATTTGATTTAGAAAAAAAGCCCATTCCTGAAGAAGGCAAATTTATTATGCTAAATGCCAACACATCCGCTATGGGATGGATCGTTGATGAAGTCACCGATATTGTTCGCATTGACGATAACGAACTCGAGACCATGCCACAAAATATAAATTCAACAGAGAATAACTTTGTTGAAAGCATTGGCAAAATTGGCGAGCGGTTGATCATCATCTTAAACACCGAAACACTTTCCGACCAAGGCATTTTGTCCTCACTACCAAATATTTCAACGCTTTCTGCTTAAATAGAAAAATCCTTATAGGCTCTTTTCGCAAAGAATCTATAAGGATTTTTTTCAAACACCTTGTAAATTTTGTAAAATAGGTGTAGACTGAATACGTAATTTAGATACAAACCACGGGGACGTAGCTCAGCTGGGAGAGCACCAGGTTCGCAATCTGGGGGTCGAGAGTTCAATCCTCTTCGTCTCCACCATGGATTTTCTAATTCAATAGCAAATATTTAAGGCTTAGCGATTTTTCGCTAAGCCTTTTTGGTGTTGGCAAGGTTGTTACTCAGTTTGCATTATTTAATAGTTCATATCAAACACAAAAAATTTTTAACAAAATATATTTGCAAACTCAATCTTTCCCTTCCAATAAATCCGGTCCATACTTATTATCGCCTTGTGTTCCCTTCGCAAAAAGAATATATAATCCACCGATAATATTTACATAGGGAACAAACAATATTAATGTCAACCACCCTGATTTATCCAAATCATGACAGCGACGAATTGCCAGCATAACAGTCCCTATACAGATAAAAATATATCCAACTACACCTATTGCGCCAAAGAGGAATGATATGACGCCACTGGCAACTGCGGCAATACCACCAAAAATTAGGAGAAAAACAAAACATACTACACTTAAAATAAGTCCACGTTGAAAATACGCCCACCTATTTAATCGACCTTGATACGTATAAAATTCACGTTTGATTTTTTCCTGCAATATCTTTTCTCTGCTTTTATTTTCCCAACGGCTTTGCTGTAAACTACTTGAATCTACCCTTGGTTTAGTAAGAGATACTGCCGAGGCTTGAATATTACTATCAGTATTCTTCACCCTATCAATTTCTGCCCCGCAAGCTGCGCAAAATTTCGCATTTTCCTCAAGCTGCCCTCCACAATTCCGACAAAAATTATTTGTTTCCACAATGATTCCTCCCTACCTATTTTTCTTTGTTGATTGCCTTCTGTGCTTGTTCCATAAATTCCTGCACATATGGATATTCTGTTGATTCATTATGCAGTTCTGAAAAATCATTCAACGCCGTTTCATACTCGCCTTCACTAAAATCTGTCACTGCAATTTGATAACGCTGCCTCAATTCACTCTTTTCCGGCACAACATCTATTTCTTGTAAAAATTCCTTAACAATGCTTACCGGTATGGCAAAATTCATCCCTTGCACCATACTACCCTGTTCATCCGCACTACCAAAGGTCACCACCCCTATAACTTTCCCCTTATCATCAAATACCGGACCACCGCTATTCCCATGGGTAATCGCTGCATCGACTTGCAAAACATCCCATTTATCCGGCATTGATTTTCGCGCACTAACCATCCCCGCAGTGAATGTCGACTCTAATTTTGCGTCTTGCGCTAAAATCTGGTTGAAAGTTGCCGCGCCAGGGTAACCTAATACAAAAATTTTATCACCAGCATTCGATTCTGAATCATTCCCCAGTTGAACTGTTGGCAATTTCGTCTTCTCGGCTTTTAAGATGGCAATATCCTTTCCAGGTGCAGCCTTTCCTTGTTTCTTAATTTGACAAGAGAAGCCCTGCTCTAGCTTGCGCATTCCTAAATTTGCATAAATCTGCTGTTTTACGTTATGCACCTCTACATGCTTTGCATAAAACTGAACGATCACTCGCTGCAATTTATCCGAGTTAGCCACTGAAAGTGTATACCCGTTTCTGCTCAACTCATTTTGAAATCCCTGCATATTCTTTTTTATGATCTGCTGTAGCCCATCTTCTACTAAAATTTCCTTTAATTTCTCTTCCGAAGATGCAACCACATGTGCATTTGTCACAATGTATCCATCTTCTGTGACAATAAACCCTGAGCCCATACAGCCGGCTTTTACATCTTGATTAATAACATGCGCCGACGATACTAAATAAAGTGAAGGGTTTTTAAGAATTTCTTCGACGTAAGCCTCAAACACTTCCTGTTGGTTTTTAAAACGCCCTTGTTGCATTTGCTGCGAAAGTTGTTGCAACAATTTTTGACTCTGCACTTGTGATATCATAAAATCCGGAACAGATATCTGTGCCGAATAAACATTTGTAATCAAAACAACACCTGGCTTGTTTACATCCGCAATCATTCGTGGCGCCATTGCACTATTATCTTCTCCGCCATCATCACAACCGGCCACTATCAAAAGCGTCAAATTCAAGAAAATCAGCATTATCCAGCGAAAAATATTCTTTTTTTGCCGCCTCGCCAAACGTATCATCTCCCGACCGCATTTACTGATAAAGCCAATGTATATTGTCCGCTGTCACATCAAATTCATTGAAGTTTTTATTGGGCGCACTATTCTGAATGATAAGTTGTCGTGGATTTTTTCCACCTGGTACCAATAATCCCGGCATATACATATTCGAAAAATTCACCTGTTCATCCTGCACTACCGATTCCCCATCCAGCGAAAGATTGACATGCACGACCATGCTGTCTACCTTTACAATCGGATTTGGCGATCCGTTATAAAAATAGCCACTAACTACCAAATCATTTCCCTGCACACTTGCATTTGTTGTAATCCAGACCAGCTCATTCGTATTCATTATTTGTTGATTTTTCTCACTCAATTGCTTACGGAAAGCAACTGCCTTCGCAATCGCTGCTGCCCTAGCTTGCCGTTCCAGCTCCGCTTTTCGTGCAGAATCAAGCGCTTTTTTCCGGTCTACATATTTATTCAAATCTTCGGCTATAGCCCCAAGTTGGAATGCTGCCGGAAAATCTGTATGTTCAATAGAAATCCCCCCTGCATTTTGCATCAGCTCTATGGCATTATCATGAACACGCTTAATTGTTGCCGAGCTTTCCTGTGCTAATGGATCTCTTAGTACTGAATCCACATCCTGCAAGATATTCCGCTCTAACAAAAGCATTTCAAGCAATACACTATTTTCTTCCTTATATTTACTGTTACCATGCATGCCTTTTAACTCTTTTTGAATATTTTCCAGATTGCTTTGCCCTTTTTTCAACCGGTCTAGATAGTTTTTAGTGTCTTCTGACTCAGTGTCACCATTCAAGCCCTTGATGTCTTTAACCGCTGACTGCACATCTAAAACGATTTTCTGTGCATCTTCACATTTCGCAATGTATCGTTCTTCACTTCCAGAGATATAAGCATACAACCCTACAACAGCTAAAAAAAGCCCGACTGCCACCGCGGCCAAATATTTTATCGTATTGTTCTGCTTCCTGGCCTCATTCACACCACAGCCCGGCGCAACTTCTAAATCCTGCGCAGACGGAAACACTTGCGTATTCTGTAACAGCGGCGCTTCCATCGTTTTTTGCGGCAAAACATCTTCTCGTTTTTTTCCACAGTTCGCACAAAAATTCTGCCGGTTCGCTGTGCCGCAACTGCAGAACCATTCTTCCTTCTTATCTTCCAAAATATAGTCCCTCCACTCAACTCATAGTAAATGTCGAAGTTTCGTCATTACAATGCGTTTTACGGATGCATCAATTCTCTCCTGGCTTATATCTCCATTTTGCAGGGCTTTTAGCAACCCATTGTATACAGCTGTCTCATGCTCATATTCATGGCAAACCAGAACAATATCCGCCCCCGCATCAACTGCCCGTACACCAAGTTCATTAAAATCATAATGCTTGGCTACTGCACCCATTTCCATATCATCCGTAATAATCAGCCCTTGATATTTCATATCTTCACGCAGAATGCCCGTCATAATTTTTCTTGACAGACTAGCCGGATATTGCTCATCAAGCGATGGATAATTGAGATGTGAAACCATGATAAAATAATTAGCCGGATCCTTTTCATCAATGATTGCTCGAAAGGGAACAAAATCCTCCGTTTCTAAAAGCTTCCGTTCCGCCTCGATTTTGTAGGCATCAATATGAGAATCCATCTGACCTTTTCCAATCCCGGGAAAATGTTTTAAACTATATATCATGTTTTCCTGTTCATACCCATTTGCTGCTGAACGCACAAATTCAGTGACCATATCCACATCCCGACTATATGACCGATTATCATTCGATCCTACATCGGCAACCGGAGCAAAATTCACATTAATCCCCATTGTTTTTAGTTCTTGCGCTGTTTTTACCGCCCAATTTTGCGCAACCGCCGAATCGCCGGTGCGGCCTAATGCAAGCTGGGCCGGAGGCGGTGTTAAGCTGTTCGCCATACGCACAACATCACCGCCTTCTTCATCAACAGCAATAAATAATGGCACTTTTTCTGCAGCATCTTCTTGTAGGCGGTGCGTAAGTTCTTTGACCTGTTCCTTTGATTCCATATTTCGATCAAACAACACAATACCACCCATATGATACTCATGCAACATATAAAGACTATCCGCATTTACATCTTTGCCCTTTATTCCAATCATCATCATTTGTCCAATTTTTTCAGCCGGTGACATTGCAGCAACAATTTTATCGACTTTCTCATCAATTGTAAGCGGTTTTTCCATCTCCAATGATTTGGACTTGTCTTCCGCAATTTTTTTGACTGTTTCTTTTGACATGAGACCACTCGCATAGAGTCCGCCGCCCACTATTGCCAAGAAAAAAAGCATTGCTGCCGCTAGGCAAAATATTCTAGTCTTTTTATTTGCTACATTCATTCAAAATTTTCCCCCTGCTTTTTGGCCGAAATTTCACTAATCCGCCAATCACCATTTTCACGGACCATAACTGCTGTGCCCGTAAAAGTTTGAACTTTTATTCGATTGCCATTTTTATCCTTCGACCGCAGCCCATAGGAAAGTGTTACCGCATTCTCATTCGAAGAAACAACCTGCAGATTTGTTATTGTACTGGAAATCGTTGTCTGATATCCCGAAGCATAACTGCCATAATCTCCCATCTGTGACTGACAGCTTGATGACAGGCAATTATATGCGTCCCTCAATCGCTTATTGCTTATTGCCTGATGATAACTAGCAAACTTAGTCCTAGCTCCGGCAACATCAACGACAGTTTGTCCCTGACCGGATGGTTTTACTGTATCTTCCTTCTCCGGAATACGCACACTGATATATTTCACTTTGTTATCTGATTTATTTACAGCAAACCGTAGCAAACCTTTTTCCCCAGACAGCGCTGTAAATGTATATTCATAAAGATCTTGGTTGTCATACTCCGATTTTTCGTAATCCTTGCCATATACATCGAATACTTTTTGCAGCGCAACTCCTTCAGAAAGTTCGCGTTTTGTTTTTACCGAGGATCCGTCGGATATAAGCGAAACAACTTTGCCATCAGCCACAACCACTGTCATTCCATCATATTTGTAATACACATACCCTTTATCTTTTGTTTCTTGCTTCTTTTCTGCACCAAGAATCTCGTGAACCTTATCCAAACTATACCCTAGAGAGATTCCACCCAATGATAACTCCGATTCGACCGCCGGTATTTTTTTAGCCGTGCTCTGCCCGATTGGGCTAAACGAAGCTTTGCCATTTGCCGGATTCATGAATTCTTTTATAATAAAAAACAAAAAACCTGCCGCCAACAGAACAATAATACCTATTAAAATCTGTTTTGTCTTCACATTACCCATGGCTTGATTGCTATTTAGAGTCTTTTCAATATAAGCACTCGTCCCTGGATTCTGTTGTGGAATCGGCGGTGCTTCTATTGTTTCCATCCTAGGCTTGGAATATCCCGCCGAAGATTGTTCCCCTTGCATATTACCGCAAGCAATGCAATATCGCCCTTTATTTTCCTGCCCGCAAGTACATAACCAAGTTGACGGCTCTGTATCCACTGTTTTGTGCTGAAGACTGTCTTTACTTTCTCCACAAGAAATACAAAACTTACCGGAATTTTTTTGCCCGCAGCGACAAATCCATGAATGTTCTATATCTGCAATGTCATTCAATGATGCCCGCTCTGTTTCCGACACCACAGATTCTTTTTCTTCAACAGCTACAGCCGCCTCTATTTCCGCAACAGGATCTTCTATTTCCACTTCTTTTTTATCCCAATTCAAAGCATAAACAAAAGCTTCTACAACATCGCGAGCTCGTTTTTCCTGCACACCATCTTGTGCCAAGATCTTCATGACCATTTGTTTCGCTTCGGCTTTTTTTTCATCATCCTCCTCATTTGCAGCCAAGAAAATTTCTCCAACATTTTTCTGTAAAGCATTCGTAATCGGCTTCATATCCCGGGTTAAAGCACCCGGGACCTCATTTTCCAATCGTGTAACCAATTCATCACGGCTATTTAAGACGTTTTTATCCTGCACTAGAATAGATTTTAAGATTTCCGGCACAGAAATTTTTTTCTTTTCCTCCATAACAATATCCCTTTCTATCCATAAAGATTCAGCTCAGCCGAATCTTGCCCGGCTTCAATATATTCCAATGACCATTCAAATACGAAAACTCTGCAGGCTGTAAGGCTTCAATATGTTCATAGGATCCCTCCTGATAATTTGATCTGAAGGCCTCTTTCATTCCACCAGTACCATGAAGCTGCGATTCATATGTCCCCTTAGGATTTGGCACAACATAATAAAGTTCTTGATTTGCCAATTTCATCGCCCAATATTTTCCTCCGGCTGTTGTTTCTGCATCTAAAAACACCGGATCTACATTAGGTTGACGCATACGTTCATCATAATTCACACATGAAAATGCTTTAATCTTATATTTTGCAATAAACTCCATTCTAACCTTTTTATCCTCAAATCCAGATAAATTCATAGATGATAAGCTATTATAATTCTCTAAAAACAGAGCCAACGAACGACTTTGATGCGTTATTTCATGCGCTGCTTCTACTTTTCGATTTGCTCCAACCATTTTAGAAGACGCTGCCTGTGTTTCATTTCTCACAGGTAATTCTTGTCGTTTCGCTTCCACCTTTGCTTGCATTCCTGCACCAATAATACCAAGCTTATCCTCCAGCTGTTGATGAAACTGCTGTACTGAACTTCGAAATTCCTGCAGTTCCAGCTCCAGACGTTCTATTTTTTTCTCTTCAAAATTCACTTTCTTCTTTGAAGCACATTTTTGGCAAGCTATATAAATCATGATAATCAACAACACTAGAATAATGCATATCACAATAAGCATACATACCAAAAAATCCGTTGTCTGTAGTCCACCGAAAATCCCCGTTTCAGCTTCAAGAACTGTGTTTTCCACATTCTGTCCTGACGCTAAGGCTGTCTTTATTGCCCCGCCCCATAATGCAGTCACAATGCTATAAAACACCTGACGTCGTAATTTTTGATTAATCATTTGCCAGCATCTCCATCATTTTTTTCATTGCCAAAACAAAGACTGGCTCCACATGGATTTCCTTGGCATCTTTGCCCTTTTCTGCAACATAATAGTTATACACACGTTTTTTAATCTCGCTCTTCTGTTCATCAGTAAGCACTATACCATTAAGCCATACGCTCTTCCGATTATTATTGAACGCTTCCATAAAATGCTGTATTTCTTTCAGCTCTCCTATCTCGATCCCTGCCGCGATATCACGAGCTGAAATAAACTCATCCTTACTTCGCGTTTCACCATGAATGGTATAAGCTTCTCCACTCAAGGTGGAACTTAGGACATATTCATCCTCTGTGTCACCAAAAAGACTTTCTTGCATGCTTTCTTCATCAAAAAGTCGGTGACGTGGTCTTTCCTCAATCATGCCACTGGCTACCTCAATTTTGGGTGTATGACTCAGATAAATATCAAAGTTATAAGCGTCCTCAAAACCTGATGCTTCCAGCAACATCTTTTTCAACACGCGCATGCGCACACTACTACTGTCAAAAAGCCCCCCGCCTGTCAGCCAGTAAAAAATCCGTGACCCATTGCCGCCCACGTAAATGTCCGGAACATGATCTTCTGCATAGAGACCTTTTTCCCTCAATTTTGCCAGAATCGTGCCCACATAATAAAAAATTCCGGCCATAGCAAGCTGTGATTTCTCCAACACGCATTTGACTTCCTCATTACCGGTAAGATTCGCTAGAGTTTCCAAATACATATCACTGTGTTCACGCATATCAGCATCAAGAATCGCTGTTGTTTGTTCTAGAGTAGCATCGTCAAATTTAAGCTCTGTGTTAAAGAAATTTTGATATTGACTGTAAATTGCCTTAAACAGGTAGCGTCCAGCAAAACGAATCGAAGAATGATAAATAATACGCCCCGGCCTGCCGCTGACAATCGAGATATCCGTTGTGCCTGCACCAATATCCAAACAAATTGCTCCATCGCCAAAATTCGTGTCGTTGTTGTTTAGCCGATTGAAATGCAACGCCGTTGCCACGCTTTCAAGCTGCGTATCCAGAAAACTTGGTGATGCATTAAAGCCCGTATCCGCACTAGCATTCACAATAGCCTTCAAGCACATTTTGCGAAAAGATTCTCGCTCCTCATCCGAAAAAGCCGCTGGATAGGAAAAGTTCCATTTGATTTCCGCAGCGCCCACCAGTGCTGCTTCCGCCGCACTCTGCATGCAAATCTGTTCCAGATAGGAAGTGGCTTTATAACGACCTGTATCATCCGCCTGCCATTTAAGATTTGCATCAATTTTATTTCCAAGCTCTACAAATTTTTCTCTCCGTTCTATAGTTAATGGGAAAATATGCCCGTCCAGCAATGGCAATATCGCATCATGCGTTTTCTTTGTATTGAGTAAATGAAAAATACTCAAAAACGATCCATTTTTCTGATCGGTAGTTGCCGGAATAAAGTTCGAATATGTGTTATTTCGTGCCGCTCCACTTTCCGTTACAGGAAAAAGATGGGATGCAAATGCCAACGGCTTCGGATTGCTATTATTATCCTTATAGTAAATCATTGTACTCGAAGTTCCGAAATCAATGCCAACCTGCCATTTACTCAAATCATTAACCTCTACAAGCGGCGGCGGTGCCAGAAGCAGCATACCAGTTTCGACAGCTTCGCTGCGTACATTTCCCTGGATAGAGCCGTTGACTGTGCAGAGCAAAACTTCCGGGAAAGCCTGCATTTTCGCTGTATACTGGTTGGCCAGTCCATTTTTCGGTATATCTTCCGCCATTGGCGTTCCATACGTCCATGGCATAACATAGAAAAAGTCCTTGCCGATTTCTTCTTTTTTTCCGTTTTGAGCTTCCGTATTTTCATAATACAAATAATATTTCTTCCAACCCATCCGGCGAATATTGGGCCAAATTTCAATGACCGGAATATTTTTCTGCAAATAGATAATATCTTTCTTCGGATATCGCTTAATATAATCATAGGCCCGCTGGCCTCCACTGCCACCAGATAAAGGAAAAGCAAAATGAACTAAAATCTCATCTTGAGCATCTTCTATGGTCAAGCGATCTGCAACATCAGACGGCGAGAAATATTCGAGGATTTCCTGTCGAAGCGGCATAATCACACTTAGATCATCACCTGCCAGCAATTCTTCGCCCCGCACTCGTAGCGTATTCTTCAATGCCTTGCCTGGTTCCATAACCGCCATATATTCCGTAAAGAAATCCTCCGGTCGCCGGAATTCAGTATTTTTGAGCAATACCATTCCTAATTGGGAATATCCATTTTCCAGACTATCCTCTGTAATATCGTTAGCGGTTATCCCGGACCAGACCAGTAGCTGAGTCAATGGTACATTCCATTCCGCCGCCACATCCTGGAGCATCCCCGGTGAAACAAGCAAAATTTGCTTATCCGGTTGACGATCTGGCGATGCAACCAATCGGACGGCAGAGTCATCAGCACTGGCAACCTTTGCCTGAACTGATGTATCGAGATAACGGAAGATACCGGCATTCATCTTAAGTCGACCTGTATTATAATGACAATTCATGATGAGTTGACGTCCATTATATTGGCGGCTGATATCACGGCAGTAATCCTCAATGCGTTCAAGTGTCATAAGAAAAGGTTCATTGTCCACCTTATTCTTTACATGCACATTCAAATTCGCTCTCAAGTTCTGCAGCCAGCTATACAACGCACTGAGATCTTCTTCTGTAAGATAAGGAATAGGGTTTACGAGATATGTACCATCAGCGCTCCATGGCTGGGGCAGCATCCCTTCAAAAGCATTTGCATAATCTGCTGCAGCGGCTAACAACGTCGTTGGCGAAGACATCGCAATCGGAATTTCCTGATAAAAGATAACATACATCGTGCTCCATGTCGTATCTTCACTAATGGATTTTTGTGGCGCGAGGCTGTGCAGAATACGCTCAATTCCATTTGCTGCGGCATCTGCCATGCCAATACGGACTTCTTCTACCTTTATATTCAAGTGTTTAATATCACTAAGTGCAAGCATCGCCAACAGGCTGCGCCATTCACCTTCCACCCGTTTATGCAAACCTTGTACAAATTGTTGTTCCGCGCTGTTTTGTTTATCAAACAAAGCCATTTCAAAGAGCAAGGGCCGTGCCCATACATCAGGAATCGAATCGATAGTGCCAACATCTGCAATATCGCCGCTTACAGCTAAGCTCTTTATTAAGCTGTCTAAAAAGTCGTAGGTTTCATCCTCCCAAATACTTACCTTATCAGGAGTAACTGCTGAATTTTCTTTTAGTTTCGGTAATAGGGGAAAATATTGATTTGCCATGCCATCCTTGCCTCCTTATCGTTTTTCACAACAATCATACAATACACGCAGAAATTTTCCAAAGCCATCAGCATACTCATTCCTACAGCCAGATTCCGACAAACGATACCAAAGTTCATGAATGGTAACGCCACTTTCCTCACCTGTAATACAGTTAGCAAATAAGTCTGCATTAATTTTTGCCGGATTGATGCTGGCAATTGTCATTGGATGAAGTAAATCTATATTACGTGCATGCTGTTCTCTACCTTCGAGTTGAAGAAGCCACCGAACAAAGCATTCTGTATACTCCTCAAAGTTCTTCACTTCAAGGGTATCAATATTCAACCCTTCTAAATAATCAATAAACCATGGATATTGGTATCCTTTCACTCGTCCAGAGCTCAACTGCTTCAACACCGGTTTTATTAAATGAACATAGGAAAACACAAAACGAATATACTGAGCAAGTCGCTCTTTCTGGGGCACTGTGATTTGCTGACCATTTTCTTCCTTGAGGACAATATTCGGCAAATCACTCCAACTAAATCGACTATCTTCTGCATGCGTGATATAAGAACACTGCTTCAGTTTATGAACATCGCTTTGAAAGAAATCAATGGCAGCAAGAGCGCCATAAAAATCAACAATATGCGCATTGTTTTCCTGACTGGAAGAACCGACACTGAACTTTTGTACCGGCGCGAGAATATTGTCGCCAATGAAATACATTGCATGATAAATATCTTCTTCTTTGTTTTTCACGGAATAATATTTCAAAGCAGCCTGTGTGCTGGTGAGAAAATTCTCTGAAGACGCATACACCTGTCCGGAAAAAGCATCTGTTTTTGCTGGAGAAAAAGAAAAATACGGCAAAATAAGACCTCCACCAAGCAGAACTTTCCCTTCTTCATAAAGCGTTTTAAAAGTTCGCTGCAGGAGTTTTGCAATGGTCGGCATTCCAGCCGCTCCCGTCCCACCAAAAACTGATCCCGTCAAAAAAATCTTTGCAACTGACCCTGTTTTTGCATCCTGATTGACCAATAACTTGAAATGCTTCCATGGCTCTGCATCACCAGTTGCTGTGCCATCGGCATCATGCAAAGCTACTTTTTTTGCCATAACAGCAGCGCCAATAGACGGGTGCCCACGAAACCCCTCATTTAGTAAAGTGCTACGTTCTTTTTTTGTATAGAGGACCTCATATAAATCACCAATTGGTGTGCCTTTATATGCCTGATAAGACATTACATCATCCAAACATTTATCGTGTTCTGTTGGATTCCAAACAAAAGGGTTAGCCAACTCTACCTTCGTCTTAAAAAGCGGTGTATGTGAACCTGTCTGGAATTTTTGAAAACTATCATAACAGTGCAGGGCCGCACTACTGCGGGCAAGATTCCCGTTTCCTACATCAGGGTCTATTGCCATGACATACAATTTTTCCTCTGTCGGAAACATCCCTGCCGCACATAAATGCGTTAAGGATTCCAACACCTTGGCCCCAGAACCGCCAATTGATATAAAATAAAAACTCATTCTTTCAAGCTCCTTTTCTTGTATTTAGCTGCACGAATAGATTTAGCACCTATTGGTGTATATTTATAGCAAGCCGGCGTCGCGATAATACTGCTGGCATAATACCCAAGGATCCCAAACAACACGAGAAACAAAATGTAAATCGTTACATCTATTTTTAAAATCGAATCACTTCGCACATAAAAAAACGGAACAACCATACAGCTTACTAAATTTAATAGTCCAATGACAACCCAAATTGTTCGCTTGCCGACAAAAACAGGATACGTGATTTTCAAAAAGAAACGTGCTGAAAAATACCAAACAAAAGTGATACAACAAGAAACCAAGCCCATGGTACGAACTAATGCAATATAGTGATCCTTCCATTGCCCAAGTGTCACCCCACCCGCCTTTAAAAAAGTTTTCGCAAGTCCTGTCCCAGCAAAATAGGCAATCATGCTTAATATCAAAAACATCGCTAAAATAACTATAATTTCCAAAATTGTTCTTTTATTCCTATCCATAAAAACACTCCTTTATCTCTTCTTGTGGAAACCTACTTACTGACTACTAACGTAATATTCGCTAATGACGGCTTTGCTGCATCCAGCGCTGATTCTTTCAATGATTGAACAAGATCCATGAAATTTATTGTCTTAGAGCCATCAAATTGCTCCGGCGTCACCCCTGCCGGATTTTCCATATTCCAATTTCTTACCCAATCCGGCAAAGTAAAACCGTTATAACTCGGTTCAACCACTGCATGAATAAGATTGATGCTATCCTTCCTCAATGTTTTTTCCGGTGTAAAGCTCATCGTTAATAAATAATCATCCGGTCGTTCGTTGTCTTCTTTAATTTGAAAATTTAAATCTCCGTCCATTTCTGTCGGCTGCCATACTCCATCACTTAAGACTTGCGCTTGTATTGATGTCTTTAATTTCCCCATATCCACCTTGCACCCATCGATAACCGGCTTATATGTAAATCTTGTCATAATCATTGC
>RCMY010001013.1_pt1 | contig 26752 bp, 26 predicted proteins | sample 2041341 | NCBI WGS metagenome assembly RCMY01 (sample SAMN09708234, study PRJNA481090) | Marine sediment metagenome, whole genome shotgun sequencing project.
ACGTAAAAAATGAAATTGCCAGCGGCAGCGTGATGTTTGGCAGGGGTATCAGCCAGTTGCCGAACGCGTTTAAATTGTCAATAAAAAAACCGGCATATTTGAAGTAAGCCAGCAGACCGAGGTTAAAGCACAGACTAACAATCAGCCAAAATTTTCGCGGAGCCGCGGCAACCCCAGCGACTTTTCTACCGATTAGAAAATTGACAATCACTGACGCCAAAATCAGAGCGAGATAGACGGGGTTCCAGCTACCGTAAAAAAAAAGCGAAGCGATGACCAGCCAGCTGATTTGTGCTTCGGTGCTATTACCTGCGTGCGTACCTGCTCGCGCCAGTCGAATGAAGACGAGAAGAACTACCGGCAGGAATAGAAACAGGTAAGTGGCGGAGTTGAAAAGCATTGCGGCGGTGATGGCGGGGCTGTTATTAGCGGCGCAGTATACGCCAGCGTATTGGGCAATGAAACATTTCCCGAGCTCGCGGCTTAGCGCTTACAATGCTCGCGCTGCGAATTACCAGGCAAACAGAACCCATGAGTAAGCATACACAATCGACTGGCCAGCGCCTGGAGCAGGTCTGGCGCTATGTCTACGCGCTGGCGATTGCGGTTTTTCTGCTAGCCTTGCTACACCACCATAGCCAGATACTATTCGCAACAATCCCCCTCGACTATTACGAAGGCACAATGCCGTTTATCACCGGTATAATCGCCGAGGGGCATAACCCTTATACCAGGCCGTTCCAGCCGATGGCGATGGACGTTTATCCGCCCCTGTATAACATGCTGGTCGCCCCTCTGACCCACTTCTTCGATAACAGTCTGTTGTTACATCGTGCCGTATCGGCAATTTTTATTGCTATTGCCTGTCTGCTATGTGTGGCCGCAACGCATCGCCATAGCCGCTCGTGGCCAAACGCCTGTGCCGCCGGCGTTACGTTCTACGCGGCGCTGCTGTTTTATTCCACCCCGGTTGCCAGTACCAACGCCGTTGGCGTCACATTTTTTATGGCCGTCGTCATTGTTCCATGGATCTATGACTTTTCCAATCGCAGCCTTGTCTTCGCGCTGCTGTGCGGCGTGCTGGCGTTTTATAGCAAGCAGTATTTTATTCTGGCGATGGCCATGCTGTGCCTGTATATGTTTCTTTGTGTATCCAAGGCGCGTGCGTTGGAGCTTGGGTTTGTATTCGCAGCATGTCTGCTTGCCAGTGTTGCTGTGGTGCATAAGACCAGTCCCTACTTTCTCGACAACACTCTTTTCTCTACGGCCATAGCCACTGCCAGACTGCAAACCCTGGACATGGTGAAGATGCAGCTGTTGTTCTTCGCCAGGACCTATTGGGTTTTACTGTTGCTGCCTCTCGTTGTTGTCATAAAGACAATCAAAGACATTGGCATTTCGGCTTTTTTGCAACGCGTGCGCGAAGTTTTTAAGTTGAACTGTATACAGCCAGGCGCGCCACTGTTGCCAGCTCGGCTTAACTATTTTTGGTTTTGTTTGTTTTGGGCAACGCTAGCCATTGTTGTATCGCTGGGTCGCAATCCCGGTAATTTCATGAGCTATCTGTTTCAACTCATGTCACCCTTTCTACTGATTGCAGGCTTTGCAATCAATGCCGGGCTGCGCGGCAGGATGAAGTGGTTCGCCCCGTTGCTGCTGCTGGTGTTTTATCAAACCTACGCGATTCTTCCCAAAGATTTTTCAACGACAGAAGCTAACTGGGCGAAAGCCAACGAATTGATTCGCAGCCATGACAATATTCTTGCCTCGCAAATATTTGTCATGTCGTTGCTTGAAAATGGTAAGAAGGTCTATCAAGACGGTCACACGTTTTATTTCCCATTGGCAAAAGACAAACCAGCGCTGTTTATTAAAGACAAGCCCGAAGATAGAGTAGAGTCGATTTGGCAGCAGTATCTTACCGATATTTACCGCAAAATTGAGGCGCAGCACTTTGACCTGATTATGGTCTCTCCGTGGGATTTTAACGGTATTTTCCGGGCCAATCCGCCGCCGTATGCCGATGTAGACGGTGCCGATTATTTACAGAAATTCTACCGTTTAGATGATAAATTCCCGATTTCAATGACCGACCGCTACGGTGGCGGCACGTGGGGTATTCAGGTTTGGCGGCCTTACTCCACGGCAGGAGCAGCCAACGGGCGCGAAGGAGGGTGATAAATACCTTTTTCAATCGCCTCGACCACCAACGCATTGATATACGCCGGTGGCTGGCCGTAGACGCGATAATGGCCACGATTAAACGCTGCGATTCTTGCCTCCATTAGCACGTCAAACTTCGGCGCGTAGAAGCTGTAGGAGGCGGCGCAAATCATAGCCGTAGCGGCAATGGCGATGAATTGATACGAGCGCGCAATGCGATAACGATTGTTCATGCTTAGCCAAACGCACGCGATTAGCAGAATTGAGGCGAAGCTATAGCGCGACGTTTGTGAATATTGTATTTCTGAATAGGGGGCCCGGCCCAGGGTCACCGTAGCGGCTGACAGGACGACAAACCAGCAGGCATACTCAAGTTTCGAATAACCAGCGCGGTAGTTCCTGATCGCCTGCCACAGCAGCAAGATGAGCAGCACTGCGCCGACGAGTTGTGCAATGAGCAGCACATCAAAACTCACGCCGCTGCCGAGCATGCCGAGAAAATACTGTAGATGCTTGAAAGGCGTCGCCAGCGCAAACTGGATGAGCGCCAGCAAGGTATTCGGTGTCTCCAGTCCCGAGCGATAGGCAATAAGCACGAGCACGGCGATGCCACTCCACGCCGCACTGTACAAGTAGGATATTCTGCGCAGCACATAAGCCTGATGTAGCAAGCACAGCAAACCAATTACCCACACGGCCTGGCCGGATGCTATCGTAAACGTAGACAAAACCGCGAACAGCACGCCGGCAAGGAAACGCGTTCTGGTTGCTGTGTGCAGGCAAAACAGTGCCACTATGCCGTACAAATACACGTAGAAAAACGCAAACGCGGCCATTGCCCATTCGGTGACACCGTAGGTGCGCAGCTGAAATAGCAGAAAGATAATGGGTGAAAAAATCAGCCAGCGATTGCGCTCATCGTTGATTTGCGTGTAAAACAGCAAGGCTAATATTGGCATCGCCAGATTGGCTATAAAAGACAGGGTCGCGAAGTTGACCTCGCCCTGTAGCCGATAGCTAACATAATAGATCAGCCGCGAGGCCAGTGTGCGGTGATCGTTATGCTGGGCAAAAAACGCGTCCAACTTGGTGCCGCTGTCGACGTCACTGTTAAGCGTGACGAACAGTTTGAGTACATCCAGTATGTCGTCGTGGAACGGCACGTTGATGGCATGCTGCAGCAAAAAACGTGCATAAAATCCGACGGCAAGCAATGTCAGCAACACCGGCAGCCAGCGATACAGCAGCGGCGAATCGGTGGCGTTGGATGGTGCCAGGGCAGGCGCTGTCGTCATAGCGATTTGGCAAAATCGTATAACGCGTAGTCCAGTGCCAATCTCGACTTAAGGGTTGCCAGCGTAGCAGGTTTTAGCTGTTCCGCCTTGATGGGATCTGTGGTTCGATAATGCCAGGGCGTCTTTCTGATGTTGGTGATGTTGAGCTTTTCGGGAACAATATTAAGGTCTTCAAGAATACGCGCAAACCCGGCGGGAAATGTTTCGGTGAAGCCGACAAATGAAAACTCGGCTAGATGCGCCTGCGCCAGCGCCAGAATCTCAGCGTCGCTGCAATGCTGCAATTCCTGCCGCTCCTCTAGCCAATACATATGGGCCAGTTGCCAGGTTTGCAGGTTTTCTAACATCTCCGTGACTTCAGGCCGGGTCGACGTCATAAATTGATCGATACTCATATCGCGCGCTGCCCGGGCGACCGGATATTGCCTTTGCATATCGGCATTCATGCAGAATTTATAGAAGGAAAGCACGCGCGCAACCGGATCGCGCAGAAAGGTGAACGAATAAGCGTTCTTGATATGTTCACCGATGTAGGAGTAGCCAAAATGACCGGAAATAAATCGATAATCGGCAATAGCGGTTGCCGGCAGAGCATGGCCACGCGGGAATTTTATGAAGTCGCCGTGCGTCATCATCTGCTCGGCAGGCAGTATTTTGCGAAAGAAATCAACCAGCGACGTACCGGCTGTTTTGGCGATATGTAAAAATACTATTTTGTCTGCGCGTATATCGAGTGCCGGCAAAGGCGTTTTATTGGTCATGTGCTGTCGGCTTTAGTGTGGGAGCTTGGCTCCCCTGTTGGCGCGGCACATTGTAATTGTGGCTCGATGATGAGTCTAGCCCACCAATAGCGCTGGAAAATGATATATTGCTGGGCTGAATTTAGGCTGCCAATCGCCCCCGGTTTGTTGGTAACTCCATAAAAAGCTAATGACTAACCAGGCTGCGCGCAGCGAAAAATTTGAGCAGGCAATAACGCTGGCATCCAATGCTGTGCTGCTGTTCGCCTGCGCGCTCGCCGTCTATTGGTTTTTCTGGACGCTGCTGGTGTGGTATCGATACCACCCGCATTTACCGTGGCGCGACACCTTGCTGGTGCTGACCAGTATAGCGCCATTGCTCGAACCCGATGTCAAGTGGCCGGCGCTGCTATCGTTGTTTGAGTTGCACTATAGCGCGCACAGAATTGCGCTGGTGCGGGTCCTGGTAATGCTCGATGTCAGCTTGCTGAAGGGCCAAAATCACCTGCTGTACGCTGCCGCATGGCTGAGCATGCTGGCCATGCTGACGCTGTATGTTATTGCTGCACGAGAATACTTTGCTGCAGCGCGCGCAAAGACGATTTTTGTAGCAGCATTGGCGGCGGCGCTGCTGTTCGCTCCAGCACACGTCTGGAATATTATTAATCCGGTTAACACTAGCTGGCATATTTCGCTGGCTTTTTGTATGGCAGCTTTTTATGTGTTGCTGCGCCGCCGCGAAACATTGCGCAAGCGCGATTGGGCGCTAGCTTATTTGTTTGCCACGCTGGCGGCGTTTTCTACCTTTGCCGGCGTTATCTGCTGGTTGCTGTTGCCTTTGATTGCGCTGCTTAACCAGCGCCGCGTGTTTTTACCCGCCATGTTAGTTAGCATCGCTTTGGCCGGGTGCTACGCGCAGGGCATGACCTCCGATGCGGCGGTTGCCTTAAACTGGGACCTTGGCGGCGGCGAGGCATTGCAGCAGGCCAAGGCGCAGGCGCAGGCCGCGCTCAATGCCAACACGCCGTGGCGCATTGTCGAAAAAACCGCCATGCTGCTTGGCTGGCCGCTGGCCGACAGCCATAACATATTAGCCGGCGTTCTGGCCGTAGCATCGTTAGCCTTGCTCGCCGCGTTTTGGCTGCATAGCCTGTACATGCTGCTGACCGTCAAAGGCCGGCAACCTATGTGGTTGGAGCTGTGTTTGTTGTGCGCGCTGCTGTGTGTAGCGACCCTGATGGCGGCAAATATGGGTAGGGTGATCTCCCAGCCGAACTATATCCATGGGCCCAGCTATGAGCGCTATCAAACGCTAATTTCTGTGTATTGGTTTAGCGTGCTGGGCTTGTTTATGAGTCTCACGATAAGGTGTGGCCGGCCCGCTGCGGTCGCGCTGATGATCGCAAGTATAGGCATTGTAATGGTGCTTCTAGTGCCAAAGGGTAGTTATCTTAAGCAGGAAATAGCCAGCGCCGAATACGCCGCCAAACTTTATATGACTGGCGAGCGAGTGCAGCTTCGAGAACCCGTCCAGAACAAGCTGGCCAGATTCACCCCTGAGTTTGTATTTAGCTTTGATGAATTTTTTAGCAGGCATAATATTGCCTATCGTGTACCGGCAACAGCGCCCGATACCGCGCCAGGTTCTGTTGCTTGTAAAAACGTTGGTATAGCTTTCAGCTTGAGCGACGCAAACATCAAGGGCGTGCAAACTATCACGACGAGCCTCGAAACAGTCCGAGCATACACTGTGCGAGAGATTACATTGTTTGCGGGTGGCCAGCTTATTGGCCGGCTCTATCCCGAGCATAGCGGCGACTTTACGCCGACCGCGCTGTTGCAGCGTAAGGATAACCAGTGGCGCGGCCTGCTGGAAACGGCCAAAATGGCCGATGGAAAAGCGACGGTTATGGCGACAACAATCTTTGGCCGCAGGCCGCTGTGTAATTTGGTGCTGCAGGGAAAGTAGGAACAACAAGAACTTATGTACGAATACGACCAACAGTTTTATCAATACATCAGCGAAGGGTCGGCTCGATCAGCCGCTATAGTTGTGCCTGCGCTACTCGAACTGCTACCGCAGCCTGTGTCATCAGTGCTTGACGTGGGCTGCGGCGCGGGTGCCTGGCTGTCGATCTGGAAACAGCAGGGCTGCAGGGTAAAAGGACTGGACGGTAGCTACGTTGATACCAACTCGCTGATGATAGATAGCGAAGAGTTTCAAGCGCAGGATTTGCAGCAGCGCTTTGACTTGCATGAGAAATATGACGTTGCGCAATGCCTGGAGGTGGCCGAGCATTTGCCCGCAGCAAGCTCGGCCACGCTGGTTGCTGCGCTGTGCCGGCATGCAGATATCGTGCTGTTTTCCGCAGCGGCCCCGGGGCAGGGTGGTGAAAACCATATTAACGAAAAGCCCTATGCTTACTGGCGCGACCTGTTTGCCGACCTTGGCTACCAGATGTATGACCCGCTGCGTGGTGCGCTGGTGGGTAAAACACAGGTATTACCCTGGTATCGTTTCAACACGTTTGTTTATGTCAACAACAATGCTTTGCCTGAAACTCACGCCGTACTATCGATCTATAAGGTGGCGCAATCGATGCGACCGATTGACGTGTCGCCGCATTGGTATCAAGCCCGCAAGGCCGTTATCCGCTTGCTGCCGGTGCAGCTAAGAACAGGCCTCGCCATTATCAAAAAGCACGCGGCTAATCTTTCACTGCGTCGCAAATAACGTGTCCCGTTTTGCGCCAGCGCCGCTTGCCCTGGCCATGTTGATGGCCAGCCTCGGCGCAGGTTTCTACGATCTATTTTCCACCTTCAGCCAATACGACGACGAAGGGTTTTGGCTTATCGCCACCCGGCTTTTTCAGCAAGGCCACACTCTTTACGACGATATTTTTATCCCCTACGGGCCGGTGTCGATTGCGGTAAAACAGCTGCTGCACGATGTACTGCAAATTCCAGTGACGAACAGCGCCGTGCGCCTCGTTAGCTTATTTTATTGGGTCATGTTAAGCGCTATTTGCGGGCTGAGCACTTACCGCATCACCGATTCAGCGTGGTGGGGGCTGGTAACCTACGGTGTTGTATTTGCTTTGATGCGGGTATTCACTAATGAACCCGGCCACCCACAGGAGCTGGTTGCCTGCTTCGCTGCGCTGATTCCCTTGCTGTTGTGTATAACTTTACCCCCTCAAGCATGGCTATCCTGGTTTATGACGGGCGCGCTAATTGCTTTAATCATAGCCACCAAAATTAACATCGGCGGTTACTGTTTGGCGGCAGTACTCGTCGTGATAGCGGCTGAGCTGCCTCGGTCACGCTGGCGCAATGCACTGCAAATTGCAGCAGTGCTGTGTTCGGCTACGTTCCCGTTCGTGCTGATGCTGCCGCATATGCAACAAACCGGTTGTTTGCCCTACGCCGTTATATGTGCCGCCACGCTAAGCGCCGCGGCAATCGCTTTATTCTCGCCGCGTAGCGCCGGTTCGCTGAGTTTGAGAATAGGCTTGGTGGCTATTGCCGGCATGGCGGTCGCCATTTTGCTGACGTTTATCTGGATGTCAGTTAACGGTTCCACATTGCCTGCGCTGGTAGACAGCGTGCTCTATTTCGCCAGCGGTCTTCAGTATGCCTATTTTTTCAGGCACTACTCAAACCTGCAAATTGGTTTCGTATTAGTTGCGCCGCTGTTTGCCGCGCTGCTGGTGTGGATACCATTGAATCGATTTCGACACTATAGTATTGCGGCAGGCAAGCTGCTATTCGTCGGGTTGACCGTCTTCGCACTCGCCGCTAACGATCAGGCTAACGCGCATTTTATGTTGGCTTGGGCGGGACCGTGGTGCTGGCTGTGCGCGCTGCAAATCAATCATCCGAAGGCGTCAGTCGCGCGAAAAATGCTGGCTTTGCTAGCCGCCTGGCATCTGCTGCTGGCGTATCCGATAGCGGGTAGTCAATTGTATTTTGGCACCTTTCTCGTGGCCGTGTCTGCTGTCGTTTGCCTTGCTGATGTAACGCATTGGCTGGCAAATAGTGTTAAGAACTACAGCGCCCAGCAACGACAATTGCTGTCGGTCGCTCCCGCTGCGCTGCTTGCGAGCCTGAGTCTACTTTTTCTCACCGGCAAAGCATTTAGCTTGAAGCAAGAGTACGCCGCTTTACAGCCGCTGAATGTACAAGGCACACGTTTCATAAGACTGGCGCCAGAGAGGGTGGCGTTCTATCAATACGTGGTAGCCGAAATGCGCCAGGCCGATGTGGGCTTTACCAGTTCGGGATTCAATAGCCTGTATTTCTGGAGCGGGGTTGCCATGCCGGCACCCGTGGTAGTGCAACACGACTTACGGCTTTCCTCTGAAAAGGACCGGCGCGCTGTTATTCAAGGGCTTGCGGCAGCGAGGCATCCATTGGTGTTACTGAGGCTGCCGGCTTATGGTATTGAGCCACCAAAAATTGATGTTACCGATTGGATTAAATCTGAATTCGAAGTTTATCGCCGCTATCACGGCTACGCACTGATGAAGCGCAAATCAGGTTGAGTCATTAGCGGCACCATCTTTGCTTTTCGTTTGGTCGTCGTCGGTTGCCTCAGTGCGCAGAAACTCGTTAATAAAATACAATTTGCGCCGCTTACTCTCCTTGTAGTTGCGCGCCAGGTACTCGCCGATAATGCCCAGACTGATAAGCTGTGCGCCGCCTAAAAACAAAATAATAACCAGCAGAGAAGGGTAGCCAGGAATAGGATTACCGTAGAGCAAGGTCGACAAAATAATAAAGATACCGTAGCCGAAGGCTGCAATCGCGGTCACCAGGCCGATATACGTTGCCAGTTTCAGCGGCACATCCGAGAAAGAGGTAATCCCCTCCAGCGCAAAATTCCACAGCCGCCAGTACGTCCATTTACTGTCGCCACTGGCGCGCACTTCGCGGTTGTAAGGCACGGCTTTTTGTGGAAAACCTATCCATGCATACAGGCCCTTCATATAGCGATGAGTTTCGCGTAGCTCTCCTAATGCATCAATGGCGCGACGACTCAGCAAACGAAAATCACCGGCGTCTTTTGGAATATCTATTTTGCTCAAACGCCCCATCACGCTGTAAAACCAACTTGAGGTGTGTCGCTTCATCCAGCTATCGCCGGACCTGTCTTTGCGCTGACCATACACCACATCGTAACCGCGCTGCCACCAGTGCATAAACTCCTCGATCAATTCCGGCGGATCTTGCTCGTCGGCATCAATAATCACCGCCGCATCGCCACGGCAATAATCCAGCCCGGCGGATATGGCGACTTCCTTGCCGAAATTGCGGCTCAGGTCAAGAATGCATACTCTATCGTCGTCCGCCATCAGACGATTTAATATTTTCTTGCTCGCATCGGTGCTGCCGTCGTTAACGTAAATGATTTCTGCTTGCGTGGAGCATTTGGCCAGCACGCGGCTAAGTCGTTCGTGAAAAGAGGCTAAACCGAGTTCTTCGTTGTAGACGGGTATGATTAGTGAGAGTGTGTCTGGCATTGTTGCGGCTTTTATAATGTAGGCCGTTAAGCATATAGCAGCGAGTCTATTGCAGGCAATGCAGGTGAGGTCGATAGTTTGTCTGACCCCATGAACGTCCATAGGCAAGCAAGGCGCGCAGTGCTGCTCTCTGTTAGTTTGCGAGATCTGCCCGAGTAATCATTTTTCTTTTTTTGTGCAGTGGGTTAGAGTTCGGCACGCCCATTGCCGCTGCACCTGAAAAATACGAAAACAACTTGGAAAATCACATCTACAAACAAATGGCGGCGACCGAGCAGCGGCATTGGTGGTTCGTTGCGCGCCGAAAAATTTTTGCAGAAGCGCTTGCATTTAACAATACGCAACCAGCGGCAAGCATTGTGGATATGGGCTGCGGCACGGGTGGGAACCTGGGTTTTTTGCAGCAGTTTGGCGATGTAACCGGGCTGGAGTTAAACCCGGAAGCGGCAACAATGGCCGCGATGCATGGTCAGGTGGTTTGCGGCGGCGATACTTATGCATGGCCTATCGCCATGAACTTAGTCGATACATTCACCGCCTTTGACGTGCTGGAACATATACCCGACGACAAATCTGCGCTAGTGAATCTATTCGCATCGCTAAAGCCAGGCGGCAGGCTGATTGTCTCTGTGCCAGCATATCAGTGGCTGTGGAGCGAACATGATGCTGCATTACATCATCAGCGTCGCTACGTGTTGCCGGATATAGTAAAGTTAGCGATCTCGGTCGGTTTTACTGTTGAATACGCCTCCTATCATAATTGTCTTCTGTTCCCGGTTTCCTGCATGCTTAGAATAATTTCCAGAATCTCGGGTGGCCGCGCTGGTGTGGATGAAAACCGCGTGCCGGTGCCGCTACTCAATCGCTTGCTGCAGGCAGTCTATAGTTTTGAGCGGCACATCGTAAAAAGACAATGGCGTATGCCGTTTGGTTTGTCGATTATTACTGTGTTACGCAAACCCGGGATCGCAGCGCAGGGTTAGGGCACACTGATGGCATTAGCAGAAATTCCGGTTGTCGGCCTGGTCGTCCCTTGTTTTAACGAGCAGGAGATGCTGCCGCTTACGGCCGCTCAATTGCTAGAAGAAAAAGCCAAATTAGTCAGCGCCGGGTTGCTTAGCGAGTTGTCGAAAATCTACTTTATCGACGACGGTAGCGACGACAATACCTGGTCGGTGATCAGCCAGCTGGTCGATCAACACGACAGCATTGTGGGCATTAAGCTAACGCGCAATTACGGCCATCAATACGCGCTCTACGCCGGTTTGATGGAGGCGGAGGGTGACGCGCTGATTTCACTCGACGCCGATCTGCAAGACGATACGGGCGTGATGGAAGATATGCTGCGCGCATTCCATAATGGTAATGAAATAGTCTACGGCGTGCGTAATAATCGTAGCAACGACGGCTTCTTCAAGCGCTGGACGGCTGAGTTACACTACTGGCTGTCTGAATTAATGGGGATTGAAACCGTTCGCAATCATGCAGACTACCGCCTAATGAGTCGCAAGGCCGTCGACCTGCTGGCCGATTACCGTGAGGCAAATCTATACCTGCGAGGGGTTGTGCCGCTGCTTGGGCTGCAGTCCAGTGAGGTGTATTACAAGAGAAACGCGCGCACGGATGGTGACTCAAAATACACTGTGAGAAAAATGCTGAGCCTGTCGTTGAAGGGCATTACTTCTTTCTCAATCATGCCGTTGCGCTGCATCTCTCTGATGGGTGTTATCGTATTCAGCGTTTCCCTGGTGCTGGGCGGCTGGGCGATACACGCTGCAATCTGGGGCGATGGCGTCGTACCCGGTTGGGCTTCCACAGTCGTGCCGATTTATTTGCTGGGCGGCATGCAGCTATTAGCGATTGGCATTGCCGGGGAATATATCGGTAAAACCTACATGGAAGTGAAAAATCGTCCTCACTACCAAATTGAAAAAATAAAGCGCACGCAAGATTAACATTTGATGACTACAACCTTCTCAGAACAGCAGTACCACCTGGCGTATCCCGACGGTATTGAATCGCACTGGTGGACGCTGGCACGCAGCCGCATAGTGGCGGATGCGATTGCCAGGTATGCAGCGCAGAATACGCCGGTACTCGAAGTGGGCTGCGGGCGAGGGGTGGCAGTAAAAAATCTGCGTGACCTGGGTATTGCTACAGCCGGCGTGGAACTGGCTGCCGTTGACCCTTTGCCAGTGGTTGCAAACTACGTAACGACAGCGCTGGACGCTACGGAGATGCCTGAGAATGAGCGTGCGCAATATCAAACATTACTGCTGCTTGATGTGATCGAGCACATGGCTGACCCTGCCGCGTTTATTCAGTCTTTAATAGCCGCGTTTCCTAACGCATCTATGCTGATTGTCACGGTGCCAGCCGGGCAAGCGCTGTGGTCAAATTACGACGAATTTTATGGTCACCATCGGCGCTATTCGCTAACCATGTTGACGCGATTGGGTGATGTGCTAAATGGGGAAATAGTGAAAGCGAGCTATTTCTTCCACACGCTTTATTTGCCGGCTCGCCTGCTAGCCATGCTGGGAAGAAACAGAGAAACGCGTATCGCCTCGCCGCAGCGTTCGCAATTGTGGCTGCACAGAATAATGGCTTACATGATGAAAATAGAATACCTGCTGCTACCGAAACGCTTAAGAGGCACCAGCGCCATCGCGTGCTACCAACTTAAGCGCAACGTTTAAATGTTAAGTAAGCAGGTTTTCCGCTTCGTTGTCGTTGGTGGGCTTACCGCCGTTATTTACTATGGCGTGCTCTTCGTACTGGTAGAGTTTGTTGAGCTGGGCGTGTTGTTTTCAAGCAGCGCGGCCTACATTGGCGCGACGCTGCTGAATTACAAACTGCATCACGCATGGACGTTTGAGGCCAGAGTGCCGCATAGCGTTGCGACGCTGCGCTACGTTGTGATGTGCGTAATCGGTTTCACCATTAATTACCTGGTGATGTACTTCGGCGTGAGTGACGACCAGAGCAATTATTTGCTGGTGCAAACGGTGGCGGTAGCCTGTGTCGTGACGTGGAATTTTATGGTCAGTTCGCTGTGGGTGTATCGCCATTCCTGATAGTTATCCGCCGTGCTCTTCAAGCCCATTAACCGTAATCACATTATTCGCCCCACTGCGAATAAATTTCAGCGCTGCGTCGGGCACCGCACCGAGATAGATTGAACGCTTCTCCGGCGGCTCATAGGGGCCGCCACGCAGAGCACGATATTGCGCGAAGTGAGATTCCATCGCGGTTTGTCGCTGTTCGCCTTTTTGGCCGGTAGTAACACCACCGTGAAATTGATGAAAACAGCCTTCGCCCAATAACGTTATCAGCAGCGTGCCGGGTAGCTCAACTGCTCTCTTGTAAAAATCAAGATTAACCTGGCCGCCGCCCGTTTCGGTAAACTGTTCATCGTAGCCGCCAAGTTCTTCCCAGGTGTGTTTTGCCACACAAATGCAGTTGCTTTCGCCTATCGGTTTAAACACTCCACCGGCACTGGTGCCGCTCAGGCATGAGATTTCAAATAGTCGATAGCCGTCTTCGGGCCAGTTTATCGATGCCAGTAGTTGCCGTTCTGCTTCCTGGTCATAGCCTTCCAGCATGGCCTCCTGCTGCACTTTTGCCCCGAGATGGTAACCCGGCACCGCGATGACTACGTCGTCCGCTAATTGCGTTGCCGCTAGCGTGTAATTGACTAAGCCTGGCGATACCATGCGCGCGCCGTCGATGATAACCGCAATATAGTCGCCGCGCGCCTGTGAGGCGCCAAAATTAATGGCCGGCACCGGCGTTTTGGTTGCGTCTTCGCGCAGAAAGTAGCGGATATTGCCGGCAATTTCAGTAGCCGCCTGTTCGCCCAGTACTTCAGTCGATGTGTTTTCAACTACCACTACTTCATAGTCGGCTACGTTTACACCAAGCTGGTAGTCGGCGCACAGTGAGTGCAGCGTTTTTTTCGCCTGCTCGCGCATTTTATAGACGATAACGACGAAGCTGATACGCGGTTTAGTGGTAGCGTCAGGTTGCTGCAAGGGGATGAATGGCATCTGCGGGCTAAAGCGTGTAATCGGCCGCGGCGCGTTCGGCAGGTCTTTTGGGGTTGGTGTGTCCTGTGCCTGCGCCACAGCGGTAGTCTGGCCTGGCGGATTGGCCTCGCTGGTTTTACTGCGCAGGCGGTTGAGCGTTTTTTTGATCATAAAAAATCCTGACGTGCAATATTAGAACGCGTACCCATAGTGGTAAAAGTTGACCGAAAGCCGCATGAGAATCAGGCAGGGGCTACAGCGATGTCGCTGAAACTTCTGTTGCAGCTTTTATAGGCTTGTGTTGCGGCTTTTATAGAAAGCGGCGTAGGGAATGGCGTGTGTGTTTGCTATTCGTTACAGTATGCGGCGTAATTGTGAGGCCAAATAGTTTAATGTTCAACCATCAGTCAACTGCAAACAGGCAGCGTAAGCGCACGTTGCCACTCGGCGCAAAACCAGCTCGAAACAGTCTGTCTCGCCACCCAGCGCTCGGTATATGAAGTTCTCAGTCGCTATTGTCACCTATAAGTCTAACCCGGCGCTGCTGGCCGCGACAGTGCAGTCATTGCTCCAGTCGGTAGCGCGGGCGAAGCAGACACTACCAGACTTGCAAGCGCAGCTATTTATTGTAGAAAACGATACACAGCAGCGCCGCTGCCTGCAGCAGGTAGAGCGGCTATTGCAATCTGCGCAATATAGTGCGTTTGCGGATGTGAATTTGTCGACCAGTAAAGCCAACGTTGGCTTTGGCGGCGGCCACAATCACGCCATTCACGCCCTGCAATCTGACGTGCATTTAATTCTCAACCCTGACGTTGAGTTGGCCGAAGACGCAGTTTTAAACGCCTTACAATTTTTTGAGCGCGCGCCAGACGTAGGCATGTTAAGCCCGTACGCTGTCAACGACGACGGTTCTTATCTCTATTTATGTAAACGCTACCCAACGGTGCTGGACCTGTTTATCAGAGGCTTTGTACCACAACGCTGGCACCGCCCATTTGCAAAGCGTTTGGCCCGCTATGAAATGCGTGAACTGATTGCATCTCAAGTGCCGGCTAACGATATCGAGATTGTCAGCGGTTGCTGCATGTTCGTGCGCACGCCGCTATTACATCAGGTCGGCGGCTTTAACGATACGTACTTTCTCTATTTTGAAGATTTCGATTTATCGTTGCGTATTGCTCAGCTGGCGGACTTGGCGTATGCGCCATCGGTCAAGATCGTTCACCACGGTGGCAATGCGGCGCGCAAGGGTTGGCGGCATATTCAACTGTTCGCGCGCTCCGGGTTTCGATTTTTTCAGCAGCATGGCTGGCGTTGGGTATAGCGTGCGAAGCCGACTTTTGGCTAACGCCAATGCTACAATATCCCATCCCAATATTGGAGCCCGACCATGAGTGCTGACCGCCTGATTATATTCGATACCACCCTGCGCGACGGTGAGCAAAGCCCGGGTGCCAGCATGACTAAAGACGAAAAGGTACGCATCGCCAAGGCGTTAGAGCGCATGCGGGTCGATGTTATCGAAGCTGGTTTCGCCATCGCCAGCCCCGGCGATTTCGAGGCGGTCAAGGCCGTGGCAGAAACGGTGCAAGACAGCACAGTCTGCAGTCTGGCGCGCGCCTCAAGGCGCGACATTGAGCGCGCGGCGGAAGCATTGCAGCCGGCGGCCGCAAAACGTATCCATACGTTTATCGCGACGTCGCCCATTCATATGCAATATAAATTACAGCTTAAGCCCGAGCAGGTGCTGGAGCAGGCCGTTGACGCGGTCACCTGGGCGCGCAAATTCACCGACGATGTAGAGTTCTCTTGCGAAGATGCCAGTCGCTCAGAGATGGATTTTATGTGCCGCGTGGTGGAAGCAGTCATCAACGCAGGTGCGACTACGGTCAATTTGCCCGACACCGTCGGCTACGGCGTGCCGCACGAGTTTGGAGCAAATATTCGGCAATTAATGCAACGTGTGCCTAACGCCGATAAGGCAATATTTTCAGTGCATTGCCACAACGACCTTGGCCTGGCGGTGGCAAACTCGCTGGCGGCTGTATTGAACGGCGCACGCCAGGTAGAGTGTACGATTAACGGGCTAGGCGAGCGCGCCGGTAATGCATCGCTGGAAGAAATCGTTATGTCGGTGCGCACGCGACCGAACGAATACGGTGTTGAGACCCGTCTCGATACCACCCAAATCGTACCCACCTCGCGCCTGGTTTCCAGCATCACCGGTTTTCCGGTGCAGCCCAACAAGGCCATCGTCGGCGCTAATGCGTTTGCCCATGAAGCCGGCATTCATCAAGACGGAGTGCTAAAAAGGCGCGAAACCTACGAAATCATGCGTGCCGAAGACGTGGGCTGGAGCGCAAACAAGCTGGTGTTAGGCAAGCATTCCGGTCGCGCCGCCTTTAAAGCCCGGCTGCTTGATTTGGGCATAAGTTTCGAAGACGGCGACGCGTTCCAGGCCGCTTTTGACCGCTTCAAAGACCTGGCAGACAAAAAGCATGAGATTTTTGATGAAGACCTGCAAGCCCTGGTCAGCGATGTATCGCTACTCGCGGCGGCAGAAAAATACCGTTTCGAATCGCTGCATGCTGAGTCGAGAACCGGGCAGTTACCGCACGCCGAGCTAGTGATTGAAGTTGATGGCGAAGCGCAAAGCGCTGTGTCCGAAGGCGATGGCCCGGTCGACGCCGCTTTTAAAGCGCTGGAAAAAGTCGTCGACAGTGGCAGCAAGCTACTGCTGTATTCGGTAAACGCCATCACCACCGGCACCGACTCGCAGGGCAAGGTCACCGTGCGGCTGGAAAAAGACGGCATTATCGTCAACGGCTCTGGCGCTGATACCGATATTATCGTCGCGTCGGTGAAGGCGTATGTAAATGCGCTGAATATTCAGCATGCCGGCGTGATGCGGCAACACCCGCAACGAGAGGGGGTGTAGTATTCGTATGTTGCCTTTTAGCCTGACGATAGTGGTGCAGAGCGCACCCTACCTCAGAGTTTCAGCGCATTCAAAACACAAGTGAACCTATGGAATCAAACGCCAGCCGCAGACAGCATTACCTCTCTGCCATGGGGATCGAAAGTTGGCTTCCTCGGCAGCAATTGCCGGGTGCTGCAGCCGGGCCTGTGTACGTTAAAAAAATGGTGCAACACTCCGCTGCACCTATTGATGCAGTTATCGATGTACCGGCAAGAGAAGTGCCCGCAAGCGCCCGCAACCGTTTTGCCAATACGATGGATAGTGTCGCCGCCCCTTCAGCCCCCGCGCAATCGCAACACGAACTAGCCAGCGCCGCGCCGGGAAAAGACACAACAGTATCGCTGCCGCAAAAAGCTGCTACCTCGACCAACAAGGCGTCTTTTCAGCTGGCTTTTTATCCCTGGGCACCGGATTTGTTAATTGTTGACCAGGGGCAGGACGCACGCCTGCAGCAGCAGTTGATCAGCAATTTACTGTTCGCGCTTGGCCATACCAACCTACAGCGTCAGCCCCCCGACTATTTCAACTGGCCCATGCGAGGCGGCCGACAAACCTTTGCATTGTCGCCACACGAAATGGTGTTTGGTGCCCTGCAGCGCATGCTTGAGCAGCATACACCCGCACACATATTATTGATGGGGGAACTTGCTGTGCAGCAGGTGCTCGGTGTTGATGGTGATGATGAGTGGGTTGCCGGTAAAGTGCTGGAAGCCTCGCCCCTCTATGCCGGCGTTACACTTCTCACCACGCATTCCACGACAACACTGCTGGAGCAGCCATTGTTGAAAGCCGAGACCTGGCAACACCTGCAGGCGTTGCGGGTTTAATCATTCCATGCAATTGAGAGCGTTAACGCCGCTTGATTTGCCGGCACTGTTGAAAATTGAAGCAGACATCAACGCCTTTCCATGGCGCGAACAAAACTTTATCGATAGCCTGCACGCCAAACACTTCAGCCGCTGCCTTATCATTGATGATGTGATCGCAGGCTTCGCCATCTTCAGTATCGTAATGCCGGAAGCCACCCTGCTGAATATTGGACTGGCAGCAAGCCATCATGGCCAGGGCCTGGGCAAGCGCCTGCTGGAATCTACGCTGGAGTTGATAAAAACCAAGGGCGTGGAAATGTGTTTACTGGAAGTGCGGCAGTCCAACACCGTTGCGCAGGGCCTGTACTACGCGCTGGGCTTTTATGAAGTTGGCCGTCGTGGTAATTACTACCCGGCAAAGAAGGGCAGGGAAGACGCAATTTTGATGAATTTGCCTTTAGGGCATCTTTATTAATTGCTTGCGCCCTTTGGGGGCTTACAGACGAGCCCAGGCTCCGCGTTATAATTTCTAGACTTGCAACCAGCATGCCTGCAAAATGATGCCTTGATCCTGAGCTCGTCTGTAAGCCAGAGGCCACAAGCAATTAATAGAGATGCCCTTTAGTAGAAATCACTCATATGTAATAGGAGTTTCACATGCGAATCTTACACACCATGTTAAGAGTCACTGACCTGGAAAGGTCGCTGCAGTTCTATACCGAAATACTGAACATGCGTTTACTGCGCCGCAAAGATTACCCGGAGGGGAAGTTCACTCTCGCCTTTGTTGGCTATGCCGACGAGTCTGAGCAGGCGGCGCTGGAGCTAACCCACAACTGGGATACCAGGGAATACGAGTTGGGCAACGCCTATGGACATATTGCGCTCAGCACAGACGATATTTATAAAACCTGCGAAGATATTAAAGCCAAAGGCGGCGAGGTGGTGCGTGAAGCGGGGCCAATGAAACACGGGTCAACGGTGATAGCGTTTGTTAAAGATCCTGACGGCTATATGATTGAGCTGATTCAGGCCAGCTAAGACGTTCCATCGGTTTGCTCATACTCCAATCCTCTCAAGGTTTGGAGTCTCCGGCAAAACCAGGGCGATTCAATAACTATGATAATTAAAGACTTGGGCCGTTTGGAAAAAATGTCACAGTACTATGCAACTATAGAGTGGTTGAGAGCAGAAAACGAGCTATTCACAGACGCTAAGTATAGTCGTGGCCATCGTTGGCTTTTCGATGGCGGCGTTTCGGTGCCTGCATCATCTTCTCCGCATATTATTCCTACACCGTACTCGGTCGCAGCCAACGTTGACCCGGAAGAGGCATTTGTGGCTGCGCTATCCAGCTGCCATATGCTATGGTTTTTGCATCTTGCTGCGGAAAAGAGCTTCATAGTTGACAGCTACACAGACAGCGCAGTCGGAGTTATGGCGAAAAATTCCGAGGGTAAGCTGGCGATCACGGAAGTTGCGCTAAGACCAAACGCTGAGTTCAGCGGCGACAGTTTACCCAGCGCCGAGCAGGTCAATGAGTTACATCACGCTGCTCACGAAAGTTGCTTTATCGCCAACTCGGTTAGAACAAATGTGACTGTGGAAGCGGTTGTTTAGGCAGCAAAATTAAACGGCCAGGTATCGCTTAATGCTAAAAGCAATTGTCCGCAACTCAGTCACGGCACGCTGCAGTTCACCGAGGGACCAAGCTATCCCCGAGGGCCCTTTTCGGAAAAACGCTGAGACTGCATTGCCGCTGGATAGGCGACCACTTAAACCTGTTACCGCCCGGCCACCTGCACACCATCAACGCTATAATATTGGTCGCTGATTCTGCGACTGAGTCAATGTCGCGCCAGCCAGCTTGTTTTTCATCATCCGGATACGCATCCGCCGCTCAACCGCTGCCGGCAATGCCGATATCGCAACCGGCTTTTGCAAGCTCTGACGCAATCGCACGGCCAATGCTGCGCATTCTTCCGGCACCGGTGATAACAGCGACCTTATCTTCCAGGCCTGTTAGTATGTAAGCCATGGCTACTTTCCTCTTCTACTATGGATATGCAATGAGGTTGTCAAAACGTCGTATGGTCATCGCCAGAATAACAGTGAGTATCGCCAAATTTATGCTGCGCATGCTGATGAGTTTGCTCAAGCCCAAGGGGGGGGCGCACGGTTAAACTGTTAGTGTGGACTTTGAAGTTCGGTTTTAGTTGGCAATGTTCACCCAGTGGTTTTCTTGTTGTCGATCGCTAACAGCCTGAATCGCCTGCTGAATTCGCTGTAGCTCAGCCGGCTGAATTTCTCTGTTTTTTGAATAGTCGTAAATTGCGTTCAGCGCAGCATGCGCTTTTTCCGTCCCCATAGCCTGCAGCATGCTAATCGCCAGCAGTCTACCGTTGCGATTGTCCAGCACGCCGAAATTATCGGCATAAAAGTCAAAATGGATTTTTTCCTGGTTTGGAATATGCAATCTCTGCAGTACGTCCACCAGTCCATGGAACAGCGGCTGCATGCCCAGCGGACCCCAGTCCCTGACGTATCTAAGCAACTCCAGCGCCAGCCTTTCAGCATTTTTTCTGCGTAGATTGAAGGCTATCCAGTCTTCGAGTTGCTTTATCGATTTCTCGTAAACCCGCTGGTTGCCGCTACCGATACTAGATAGCGACACGATTAATGCCATTAGGTCATTGTCATAGATTGCCACCACGTCATAACTGTTACCCTTAGGCTCAAGCATCCAGTAGCCTGGTTCAAAACACACCCGTTTTATTGTATTGCCGCTGGCGACTCTCACCGTTCCATCCACCCCCTCTGCCAACCTGAGACCATAATTTTCCGCGTTTACGGCGGTATCGCTGACGCTGTACACGAAGCCGGTAATGGCGTTCACCCAGGTGTCTTTGAGGACGACTTTTTGCGCTCCCTCCCACTCAACAATGCCTTCCATATGATTCCAAGAGTGCCAGTCGAAAAATCGAAATGCGGTGGGCGTAAATTTGCCATCCTTATCGTTATAACCGATTTGACTTTTCTCAACGGCAACGGGGAAGTGTAGATAGGGCGACAGGAATTTGATACGAAATCTAATTTTGGTATGTTCTTCCGGGCCGAGTATCTCAACCCTGGCCGTGACGCCGCGATGTAAATGCCGTAGCAGGGGAATTCTCTTAAGAAAGGTTAAAAAACGGCTACAGCGTAATTCCACCGCCAGGGTGCGCTGTCGCAGCCACGCTGAGGAAATCATCAACTGTACACGGTTGGATTAACTGCAATCGCCATAGTCTTTTTTCTTATACTCGCACAGGTCCTCAATTATGCAGGCGCTACACCTCGGCTTGCGCGCCACGCAGATATAGCGGCCGTGCAAAATCAACCAATGATGCGCGTCTTTTTTAAATTCGTCAGGCACGAACTTTAGCAATTTCTTTTCCACTTCAACCACGTTCTTGCCAGGGGCTATGCCGGTTCGGTTCGACACGCGAAAGATATGCGTATCGACCGCAATGGTCGGTTCACCGAACGCCGTATTTAACACCACATTCGCGGTTTTGCGGCCAACGCCGGGTAGGGCTTCCAGCGCCTCACGTGTTGTTGGCACCTGTGAGTCGTGTTGTTCTATTAACATTTCGCAGGCAGCGATAACGTTTTTTGCTTTATTATTATATAGTCCGATGATCTGAATATATTCTTTCAGGCCGTCAATACCTAGATCAAAAATGGCTTGCGGCGTATTCGCCACCTTGAACAGTTTCTCGGTTGCCTTGTTGACACTAACGTCGGTTGCCTGAGCGGAGAGAATAACTGCCACCAGCAGTTCGAAGGGCGAGTCGAAGCGTAGCTCGGTGGTGGGTTCGGGATTTTCAGCCCGCAGGCGACGGAAGATTTCCAGACGTTTTAGTTTGTTCATTGTATGCGAATATGTTGTTAGACAAAATCGGTTGTCAATCTCTTCGCGACTAAAGTCGCTCCCACAAGGAAAGTTACTATGTAGGAGCGACTTTAGTCGCGAATGAAACATGCAGCGGTTTAACGGTCAGCGAATCGTTCCGGTTACGCGCACTCGTTTGCTTCCTGCCACCGGCTTGGCTTTGCGTGCATCCGCTCGTGCTTTCAGCTGCGCATCGATCACGTTTTTCAATGCGATCAGCAAGCCGGTAAAAATAAAAGCGCCGGGCGGCACGATGGCCAGCAGAAAACCGGGGTAGTTCGCAAACAGCGTGATCTTCCAATTCTCGGCGACCGGGCCAAACAGTAAGTGCATATCCGCAAAGATTGCGCCCGTGCCGATAACTTCGCGCATTGCGCCGAGTATAGCGAGCACCAGCGCAAAACCGGCACCCATAATAAAACCGTCATACGCGGATGGCAGCACCTTGTTCTTACAGGCGAAGGCATCGGCACGGCCAAGGATAGCGCAGTTGGTGACGATTAACGGAATAAAAATGCCCAGAATTTGATACAGCTCGAATGCATACGCCTGCATTAATAATTTGATGCAGGTCACCGAGGAGGCAATAATCATTACAAAAGCCGGCAGGCGTATGGCCTCGGAAACCACATTGCGCACCAGCGATACGGCGGTATTTGAACACACCAATACAAACATCGTTGCCAGGCCTAAACCCAGCGCGTTGACCACCGAGCCGCTAACGGCCAGCAGTGGACATAAGCCCAATAGCTGCACCAGCGCCGGGTTGTTTTTCCATAAGCCGTTGGCAGAGAGTTCTGCATAGCTGACGTCATTTGCCATCGTTTGTGTCCTTTACAGCAGGGGCGGCGGACTGAGCTTGCGCTAACAGTTGTTGACGATGCTGGCGATAATATTGCAGTGTTTTAAAAACCGCCTGTGTCACTGCACGCGGGGTAATGGTAGCGCCGGTAAACTGGTCGAACACGCCTTTGTCTTTTTTCACCTTCCATTGCGCAGGTTTTGGATCACCTAACGAGCGGCCATTGAAGCTCAGCACCCAATCAGATTTTTTTAAATCAACCTTATCGCCGAGGCCTGGCGTTTCTTCGTGCTGCACCACCCGCACACCGGCAATGCTGCCGTCGGTGTTTATGCCCACCAGCATGTCGATGGCACCGCTGTAGCCATCCGGTGCGATACTGGGGAATACGAATGCGACCGGCGTGTCGTCTTGCATCGCGACAAATACTTGCCGTTCAGCGTCGAGGTTGAGGAAATCTTTGTCGGCGATGGGTATTGCGGTGTCGAGCATGGCATTATTGTGGCGATTGTCTGGCACAATTTCCAACAGCGCACTCGCACGCGCGGCGCGTATCTGTTCTGCTATGCGATCTTTGGTGCCAAGAAATGTGGCGGCTATCACGCCGGTGGTAACAACGGCAAATACGCCCAGTAATAGACTGTTGCGGCTAATCGCCTGGCCGATCATTTGCGTGCGCTCCCGTGGCCATAGGTGCGTGGCTGGGTGTAGTAGTCGATAAGAGGGGCCGCGAAGTTCATTAACAGTACCGCAAATGCAACTGCATCGGGGTAATTTCCGTAGCTACGAATGAGGAATATTAATACGCCGATACCGGCACCGTAAATCAGTCGGCCACGATTGCTGACCGCCGAACTGACCGGATCGGTAACTATGAAAAATGCGCCGAACATCGCCGCACCGGTAAACAGGTGAAACAACGCTGAGCCTTTGCTGGCGGCGCTGCCGCCGTCGTAAAACAGCGCCGCCATGAAGGCGAGTGCAAGCAACATGCTCAGCGGCGCGTGCCAGGTAAACACGCGTTTATACAGCAGGAACAGGCCGCCCAGAAGAAAGGCAATGTTGACCCACTCCCAGCCGTAGCCTCCGAAAATGCCGAACTGCGGTTCGCTGCCCCAAAATTCGCTGACTATTTCGGTGCTGTTCTGCTTAAACACATCTAACGGTGTGGCCATGGTGAAGGCGTCTACCGATTGTGAAGTTAGCCAGGGAAAGTTAGCGTACAGAGATTGCAACGGGCCGAGCACAGCGGGTTGGTCGGCTACGCTGCCGGCCGGCGCGGCCCAGCTGGTCATTTCAACGGGGAAGGAGATCAGCAGCACTACGTAGCCAACCATCGCCGGGTTAAACGGATTAAAACCCATGCCGCCATAAAGCTGTTTGGCGATGATAATCGATACGCCAACGCCCACCAATACCAGCCACCAGGGCGCATATGGCGGCATCGAGATGGCCAGTAAAAAAGCGGTAACCAGCGCGCTGCAGTCGCGGAGATAAAAACCTATTGGTCGCCGGCGCAGTTTAAGTACCAACGCCTCCGCGCCGAGGGCGACCAAACTGGCCCAGACAATATTGATCACCGTGCCCCAGCCGAAAAACCAGGTGAGGGTAGCGACGCCGGGCAGGGTTGCCAGCAACACCAGGCGCATAATGGCCCCGGTATCTTGTTTGACACTAAGGTGCGGCGACGTGATGGGCGAAGACTGCTGCACTAGCCTTGCTCCTGCTGCTGGTAGTCGTCCAGCGCTTGCCGTGCCTGTTGGCGTTTCGCTTCGAGTTTAGCCAATGATCCTTCCAGTAAAGTGACTTTATCCGAGCCTTCAATTTTCGCCTGCTCCAGTTTGCCGCGGGTATTGACTAGCCGCTTGTCGGCCGTGGCCAGTGCTTTTTGCAGCGCGGCAAGTTTGTCTTCCGGTTCTGCACTCGCCTGCGCCCGTTTTGCCTGGGCGCGCGCTATTGCTGCCTGCACCGGGTCTTCGGCGTTGGCGGCGTCTGCCTTCTTCGCTTTGGCGCGTGCAATAGCGGCCTGAATTTCCGCCTGTTTTGGATCATCGGCAGGGCTTGCACTGGCGGGCTTTTTGGCAGCCGCTTGGCGAGCCTTACGTTTGGCCAGCTTCTCCTGTTCCAGTTTTTCCAGCCGCGCCTGGCGTGCCTCGAAGCGTTCGCGCGCCTGTTCAGATTTTATGTGTTCAAGATCGCGCTGGCGTATTTCCGCTTTCGAGGCGCGGTAATATTGCACCAGTGGAATATTACTTGGGCACACATAGGAGCACGCGCCGCATTCGATGCAGTCGCTTAGGTGGTGGTCTTCCAGTTTTTCATATTCCTTGGCACGCGCGAACCAATACAGTTGCTGCGGTAGCAGGCTGACCGGACAGGCCTCGGCACACAGGCCGCAACGAATGCAGGCCTGGGCAAATTGCGGGCTTGGAAACTCCTGCTCTGTGGGCGCTAGAATACAGTTGGTGGTTTTGACGACCGGCACATCTACCGAGGGCATGGTAAAGCCCATCATCGGGCCGCCCATCACCAGGCGCGACATCTCGGCGGGTTGCCAGCCGCATTGCTCCAGCAGAAAGCGCATGCTGGTGCCTAACAGCACCTCCATGTTGCGCGGCTGCGCTATCGCTTTGCCGGTAATGGTGGTGATGCGAGAGATCAGCGGTTCGCCGTGTTCTACGGCGCGGGTCATCGCATAAGCCGTACCGACATTCTGACACACAATGCCAATATCAGCCGGCAGCCCGCCACTGGGCACTTGCTTGCCGGTGAGAATTTCTATCAGCTGTTTTTCGCCACCCGAGGGATATTTGGTAGGAAACTCGACGACTTGCATCGCCGTCCCTTCAGCAGCGGCGCGCAAGGCAGTGATGGCGTCAGGCTTATTGTCTTCCACACCAATCAGAATTTCCTCTGGCCCCAGCAGGTAGGCGAGTATTTCGGTGCCACGCACGATGTCGGCGGCGCGTTCGCGCATAATGCTGTGATCGCTGGTGATGTATGGTTCGCATTCCGTGCCGTTGATGATAAGCGTCGTGATGCGTTTATCTGCAGAGGGGTTCAGTTTGACTGCAGTCGGGAAGCCGGCACCGCCCAGCCCGGCGATGCCGGCATCGCGTATCAGCTGTATTAGCGCTTGTTTGTCGCAGCTGCGAAAATCAGCAACCCCCTGGTGGTGTATCCACTCGTCCTTGCCGTCGGTTTTAAGCGTAATACACGGTGCGGTCATGCCTGAGCTGTGGGCAATCAGTTGATCGTCGATGGCCGCTATGGTGCCAGACGTAGGCGCATGTACAGGTGCGCTAATAAAGCCGCTAGCCTCAGCAATCATCTGACCTTTTAAAACACGGTCGCCCACCTGCACAATGGCCTTAGCGGGTGCGCCCAGCGTTTGCGACAACGGCAATACCAGAACTTCCGGAATGCCGGCGCTGGCAATCGGCGTGGTCAGCGATTGCGATTTGTTCTCCAGCGGGTGTATGCCACCGTGAATATCGAATACGCGACGCGTCATGCGGCTTGCCCACGGCCGTGGTCAGTCGCAATCAGTTGCGCCGTCGGCGTGCTGGGTGGTAACTGCCACGACCAGGTTTGCACGCTGGCTGGCTCAGGCAACATATCGATGCAATCTACCGGGCAGGGTTCCACGCACAGGTCGCAGCCGGTGCATTCGCTGGCAATCACCGTATGCATCATTTTGGCGGCACCGAGAATGGCGTCTACCGGGCAGGCCTGAATACACTTGGTGCAGCCTATGCATTCTTCTTCACGAATATAGGCTACGGTTGTCACGTCTTCTTCGCCGTGCTCGGCGTCTAAAGGAATAGCTTCCACATCTAACAGATCGGCCAGGGCTTGAATGCCGGCCTCACCGCCGGGTGGGCATTTATTGATGGCATCGCCGTTGACAATCGCTTCGGCGTAGGGCTTGCAGCCCGGGTAGCCACACTGGCCACACTGGGTTTGTGGCAGCACGGCGTTGATTTGATCAACAAGGGGGTTGCCTTCAACCGCAAATTTAATTGATGCAAACCCCAGCAGCGCACCAAACAGTGCGCACAGTACGACCAGAACGATAACCGCTGCGAAGAAGGGGTATTGTGCTGCCCAGTCCAACATTTGACTCAAAACGCGCCTCGTTTAAACAAGTCCGGCGAAGCCCATAAAGGCCAGTGACATCAAACCGGCTGTGATCATGCCAATCGCCGCGCCATTAAACGGTGCTGGCACGTCGGCCACGTTTAAGCGCTCGCGCATGGCGGCGAACAGTATCAACACCAGTGAAAACCCCACCGCTGCGCCGAAGCCGAACAGGGCAGAGTGCATAAAATCGTGCTGTTTGTTGATGTTAAGCAACGCCACGCCCAGCACCGCGCAGTTAGTAGTGATAAGGGGAAGAAATACGCCCAGCACACGATGCAGCAGCGGGCTGGTCTTGTGTACCACCATCTCAGTGAATTGCACCACCACGGCGAT